>Ga0307486_1000139_pt1 | contig 80035 bp, 69 predicted proteins | sample CBIW02metaG_FD_203663 | JGI IMG/M metagenome (GOLD analysis project Ga0307486, IMG submission 203663) | Sea-ice brine microbial communities from Beaufort Sea near Barrow, Alaska, United States - CBIW 0.2 | ecosystem: Environmental > Aquatic > Marine > Coastal | place: USA: Alaska | collected... | reverse complement strand
TCTTAACAGACAGCATCAAAAACCGATTTAGACTCCTCCTACTAACGGTAATGAAGCTGGAATTCACCTTTGAATCAAATCTATCTCTTAATTCAAAAATGTAAGCCTATTCCTAAAACCTAGTTTTAGGAGCGGACTCAACTACTCTAATAATAAAAAATCCAACAGCTCCATTATCCAAAAAAGGATGATAGTTATAGCATGAGTAAGTTATACCCCAAAAAATTGAAATTACCCCACTATCTGAAGATGGATCATTCAACTCCATAAAATTCTTTTCTATCCAAGAAAATTAAAAAATGACATAGCGGACAGCAACGGTCATCAATAAAGTGAAATTTTGCAATTCTATGAGAAGCTGATATGTATTTTCAGTTATTGGAATATTTTTCGTTGGGTATTGGAGCAAACCATACACTAAAGAATGCTACCATGACTAAAAAACATGAACCACAAAAAAGTAATCCCAAAATTGATGATCTCAATAAAAACATTGAGGATGGTGGTGGCCAAGCAATGACTACCAACCAGGGATTGAAAATTAATGACGACACTAACTCTTTAAAAGCTGGTGACCGTGGACCGACCTTGCTGGAAGATTTTATTTTGAGAGAAAAAATCACTCATTTCGACCACGAAAGAATCCCAGAAAGAATTGTTCATGCTAGAGGTTCAGGAGCTCACGGAATATTTAAGGTATATGATGACTCCTTGAAAGAATACACAAAAGCTGCTTTCCTTACTGATCCATCCAGGGAAACGCCTTTATTTACACGATTTTCTACAGTTGCTGGATTCAGAGGATCTGCAGATGTCCCACGCGATGTGAGAGGTTTTGCAGTAAAATTTTATACAGATGAAGGAAATTATGATTTGGTGGGAAACAACATGCCTGTATTTTTTATTCAGGATGCCATCAAATTTCCTGACCTCATACACGCCGTAAAGCCTGAACCTCATAATGAGATCCCTCAGGCTGCTTCAGCCCACAATACATTTTGGGATTTTGTCTCACTTTCTCCAGAGACGATGCACAATATCATGTGGTTGATGAGTGATAGGGCAATTCCTAGAAGTCTAAGAATGATGGAAGGTTTTGGAATCCATACTTTTCGTTTGATTAATGAACAAGGAAAATCACACTTTGTCAAATTCCACTGGAAACCACTTCTTGGAACTCACTCTGTGGTTTGGGATGAGGCTTTGAAAATAAATGGTCAAGATCCTGATTTTCACCGTAGGGATTTGCATGAAGCTATTGAAAGTGGAGCTTTTCCAGAATGGGAACTTGGAGTACAAATCGTCCCTGAGGAAGATGAGCATAAGTTTGACTTTGATTTACTTGATCCTACTAAATTAATCCCGGAAGAAATTGTCCCTGTCAAGCTAGTGGGTAAAATGACCTTGAACCGCAACCCTGAGAATTTTTTCGCGCAAACGGAACAAGTAGCTTTTCACCCAGGCCATCTAGTACCAGGTATAGATTTTACAAACGATCCTTTGTTACAAGGAAGACTATTCTCGTATACCGATACACAGTTAAGTAGATTAGGGGGTCCAAATTTTCATGAAATTCCTATCAACAGACCAGTAGCTCCAATTCATACTAATCAACGGGATGGAATTGCAAGGATGGAAATAAACAAAGGTAAAACCAGTTACCATCCAAATTCTATGTCTAATGGTTATCCAGAACAATCTAAAGTAAGTGACGGCGGTTTTGCAACCTATCAGGAAAGAGTAGATGCTAATAAGGTGAGAGCCAGGAGTAAAAGCTTCATGGACTTCTTCAGCCAACCAACTTTGTTTTTCAATAGCCTATCAGAAAATGAACAAGGCCATGTAATAGACGCATTCAGTTTTGAATTAGGCAAAGTGAATATTACTGAAATTCGTCAGCGTGTTATTGGGCTGCTATCTCAGGTTGATAATGGACTGGCTAATCAAGTTGCATCTAACTTAGGATTGGAGATAGAAGAACCTGATAAACCAATCAATCATCAATTTGGAGCTGATGCTAATCCTGAAGATTACCAGCCTATTTATATTGAACCTCAACTAAAATCTTCACCTGCATTAAGCATGGAAAATACAGTTAAGGGAAGCATTAAAACCCGCCAAATTGCATTTTTAACAGCCGATGGAGTGGACGCCGATTCCGTGTCTAAAATGAAGTCTGCTTTAGAAGCACAGGGGGCGATTGTAAAAATTATTGCTCCTAGAGCAGAGTTTGTTAAGGACAGTGGGGGTAATAAAATCAAAGTTGACCACAGTTTTTTAACCTTCTCGTCAGTTTTAGTTGATGCTATTTATGTTCCAGCTGGTGAAAAAAGTGTGGAAACCTTGAAGCAAACGTCAAAAGCTGTTCACTTCATAGATGAAGCCTATCTACATTGTAAAGCCATTGCAGCTGATAGAAATGGAGCCGATGTGATAAAAATCAGTTATGTAACTCATTACTTAGGGGAAAATCTAGACATGGTTGCGGATAAAGGGTTGTTATTCGGAGATCTTTCTAAGAATAATCTTTCAGAAGAATTTATCAAAGCGATAGGTAACCATCGATTCTTTGAGAGAGAGAAATTAAACAAAATTCCAGCTTAAACAACAATTGGGGGAAACAATCATGTCTCCCCCATTTAACTATTTATACACATGAAAGAATTGATAGAGGCAGCAAGAGCTGGTGATATGACTAAAATTGAAGCGTTCTTGGGAGAAGGTGCAGATATAAACTTTAAAGATGAAAAAGGGCATACTCCTCTGATTATTGCAACTTATAACAATAAATTAGATGCTGCCCAAATGTTGATTGAGAAAGGTGCTGATGTGAATGGACGTGACAATGGTGGAAATAATGCATTAATGGGAGTGTGTTTCAAAGGACATTCTGAGGTTGCAGAATTATTACTAAAAAATGGTGCAGATCTCAATGCTACCCACGGGAATGGTGGTACTGCATTAATGTTTGCGTGTATGTTTGGTCAAAATGACTTAGTAAAGCTTTTATTAGATGCCGGAGCAGATAAAATGATAATGGATGCCAAAGGACTAATGGCTGTGGACCATGCAGGTATGCAGTGTAATAATATAGCTATAGATCTTTTAGCTTAAATATCTTTTAGGATCTAGTCAATGGGTTTTTATTTTAGATAGTCATGCAAAATCTTAAGGAAATTCTGAATCATTTAAACTCAATTTATTTGTTGTCCGTACGGATTATTTCCGAAAGTATACTACTATAATATACGGTTTATCTCTGGTAAATTTTTAGGAGTTCAATACAAACTTTGGGAGAAATAATCATCGCAGCCACCATAGGAACAAGTGCTATTGGCCGTGATAATATATTTGTATGCACATTTTTGTCATAAATTCACGAAAGTGATACTTATACTGGGAAACATGCTTGTGGGTGAAACAAATTACTATTTCCCAAGCACCAATGCGATTATCATGGGCACTATTGGGCATTTTTCAATTGGAATTCTGTTTTCAATATCCTACTATTATATGTGGACAATAGAATTCATCAATTTGACTTTTATCACATCAATCATTGTAGGAACAGTGAGTGGACTTCTGGCTATAGCAGTTTGGAAAGGATATTTGACAGTACATTCCCATCCACCAAGATTTTCCGAGAATAATTTTTTTTGTGGCACTGTTGCTCTCACACGCAATTTTTGGGATAGTAACTGTTCAGGTACTGAGGCTATTTTTTCAATAGAATGTCCAAATTTCATTTTTCCCTGAACCCCTATAAATAACTTAAAAGCCATATCCAACAAGGAAATTATTCTCTTTATCACACTAGAATAAAATTATTGAACCAAACAAAAAAATTATTCCTGCTCTATTGTCCTAAACGTGAGGTTCACCCTTGGACTTAAAACTTTCTTAGTGGGCGGAAGTCGATGGAGCCAATGGCTCTGAGTAGTTCCTTTCATGATTAACAGACTTCCATTATCTAATATCAGTTCTACTTTTTCTTTAGTTTGCTTATGCTTGAAAGCAAATTTACGAACAGCTCCAAAGCTCATCGACGCGATTGCTCCATTTATCTTCAGATCCTTTTCTCCATCGCTATGCCAAGCCATTCCTTCCCCCCCGCTATGGTATAGATTTAGCAAACATGAATTATAGGACTCTCCGGTTACCTTTTCTGCGATCTTTTTTAACTCCAGTAATTCCTCTGTCCAAAGAAGTGCACGTTTCGTGATTTTGGAATAGGTGTAGTCAAACTCTCTATCTGCATACCAGGCTACTTTTCGCTTTGTGACTATGAGCTTTCCGAAAATAATCGCTTGATCATTTTTCCATTCTATTCTATTCATCAATGCTTCGAAATAAGAATTAGCGGTAAAATCAGGAACTACCCTTCCGTAGTAAATCACTTCCCCATCTTTGGGGAGAAGGTTAGTTTCTGAAGGTTTATTGTTACCGGATAAGTCCATGATCCATTAAAATAATTTATTTTTCACTCGCCTTTTACTTTAGCAGCCTCCCAACCAATGATAGCAGATTTCCTGGTAACTCCCCACATGTAACCACCAAGATTACCGGAAGTTTGGATGACTCGATGGCAGGGTATTAAAAAAGCTATTGGATTGCTTCCTATTGCTGTTCCAATTGCACGGGAGGCAGATGGTTTGTTGATTTTCTGAGCAATCGCACCGTAAGTAGTCAACTCACCCTGAGGTATTTTAAGTAGCGCTTCCCAAACATTGAGTTGAAAATCTGTTCCTTTCAAGTGTAATTTTAGCTCTTTGGAGTTACCTAAACCAATTCTAAAAAAAGATAATGCATCTCGGTGTACTTGGGATTTTGCTTCAAGGTAACGTGCTTTTGGAAATCTGGACTTCAAGGTTTTCAACCCTTCCGTTATATCCTCAATAAATGATAAGTGACAGATGCCTTTTGCGGTGGAAGCCACAATCAACTCACCGAAAGGACTCTCTGAATAGCTATATTCTATGCTTAAATTATCACCCCCATTTTTATATTCTCCTGGAGTCATCCCCTCTATTTTGACAAATAAATCATGTAGCCTTCCAGTGCCCGAAAGCCCAATTTCATCGGCAATATCAAAAAGCGTTCGTTCTCTGTGCCGCAGGAGTTCCTTAGCATACCCCACACTTAGGTATTGCATAAATTTCTTTGGACTAATACCTGCCCATTCTGAAAATATTCTTTGAAAATGAGACGGGCTTAAATGTATCTTTTCAGCAATTTGTTCCAAAGAAGGTTGACTTTGGAAGTTCTCCTGGATGAAAGCTATGGCCTCGGATATACGTTTAAAATTTAGACTTTCAGATTCGTGCATTTGGAGATTTAAGATTATCACAAAATAAACTGCTTTACTATTTCTCCAAACCCGAATCTTGCGGAGTTTGGAATTTCACCAACTAATACATCCTATTCTCATTATCGGCGATCATGCCAGTAACTTTATTTTCTTTGGTTACTTGGCGGGAAGATCAATACTTCGCCAAGCTCAGCACAAGTGTCGGATGACCGAAGTACCGGCTATGCTAGCGTTTAACATTAATTAAGTCGCTTTTTGTCTTTTACTGGTGCAATTGCGGATATACGTAAATCATATTGCATCATTTAACTATGTCTCTAGGGCCATAATCCTGATTTTTGAATAGAGACTAGATTGAAATTCAATCGACATGGGGTTTTCCTTCATTATGTCTTCGGTAGAACCCAAAATTTAATGGAAGAATATCCAAGTATTGTTAAGATACAAGACGCCATTCCAAAATTTAAAAAGGGCAGAAAAGATTACTCTTATCCACCCATGTTCTTTTTATCGATAACTCTAAAAACAAGTCGGCTCCTACGACTCTGTCGCTACTTTCTCCACACGTTCAATGTTGTCTAGTTTAGAAAGAGTCAATCGTACTATGCTTTCTTCAAGTGCGGTAAGGTCATGAGGTACATTCCCTTGGAGGGTAATGATACTGCCTTTTTTCAACTGATGAACTTCGCCATTTACTCGGAAATCAATATGACCTTCCAGCACATGAACAGCAATTGGATAGGCAGTCTTGTGCTCTTTCATGATTTGATCCTTCCTGAACAGAATCCGAATTTCTTTGGAAAAAGAGGTTTCCATGATTACTGAAGCAGTGGTATGGGTATCGTTAAATTCAATTCCGTCTGCGAATGATGCTACTTTCATACTATTTGTGGTTTAGTGAAAAGACTCAGAAGAGTTGCTTCCATTTCCGATTTGTCTCCTATCAAAACTAAGTATTTATCCTTTTTTCTCATAGGAATAAGTATGATTGTTTACTAAAAATATTAGGGTTTTCATAAAGCATGCAAGCCACGAATTGATCAAAAGCACAATTCCACAAAATCAGTTAGAGTAATATTTAATACATAATTTTATGGGTAGAACTTTCAAAAGTTAAGGAGGTTGAAAGGATCAAAACTCTAACGAGACATTTTTATTAGCTTTTGAAGTTCGGCTTTATTTTCTTAAGCAAAAATTAACCCTGCCTCCACTCTCTCCAAATGAGGTTTATCCGACAACAAACGAATACTATCGAATACAAACGACTAATTACCGACTAAGTGCCTACCGACCTATCATCTTTGGTTCATACTAATTACGCAATCGGAAACGACACGTATTAATTCTAACCTAAAATAATAAAAATCATGAATGCATTAAAAAACAGAGTTCAGTTAATCGGAAATCTAGGTGGTAAAGTAGAAATTAAAAACCTGGATGGAGGCAATGTCCTCGGTAAAGTATCCATCGCCACAAATGAAATGTATAGAAACAAAAAAGGCGAGCGTGTCACTGAAACTACTTGGCACAATCTAGTAGCTTGGGGCAAGACCGCAGAATTTCTTGACAAGTACACGGATAAAGGTTCAGAGATCGCAGTTGAAGGAAAGATCTCCAATAGGTCATACGATGATAAAGAAGGGATCAAACGTTATTTTTCAGAAATCGTAGTGAATGAAATTTTACTTTTGGGAGATCGTAAAGCAATTGCAAGTACTGCGAAAGAACCTGAAGATGATCTGCCTTTTTAGGTAAAGAAGGGTTTAAACAGAAATAGGCTGGAGTGAACACTCGCAGCCTATTTCTGTTTAGGGCCAAATCTTTTGGCACAGCTAGTATATACTATTTCAGAGATTAGTCGCTTTGAGTAGATCTATCTCTTGAATTATGCCAACTACACATTCTTAGCTAATTGCCTTTACGAGCAGCAAAAAACCATTTGTCTAAGATAAACGAGTGGGATATCATTTTCACAAACCTAGATTCAATTCCTTCCTTATTCGGTAGAGATCACCCTGAAATTAACTGACTTATTCATCTAATCCATAAAAGGAAAGCGGCAATTGAGTTTGATTTTCCTGAAGACGTTGAAGCTTCACCCAGACCTCTTGATCTTTCTGTATTTGCTTAAACTGATCTGCCTGAATTTTGGAGGCATGCTTGTCCAATTTGATAAACCCTTCAAAATCCCCAAACAATAACTTGGCAAAAAATCCATGCTGATTTTTACCGGTCACGATGACTTTCATCGTAGTTTGATTATCATAATGATCTCTCAGCAACTGGAAATTAGGACTGAATTTCCTATCCGATAATATGGCAGAAAGCTTATCTAAGGCATGAGTCTGGGTCAGTTTAAAACCTACCAGTTGATTCACTCTGGATTCATACGTTTTTTCTACTTCTATTTCCCACTTGGATATCCCCAAAGGCACATATACATTAGTAGAAGCATGCTGCACAAACCAAGCATCGCCCTCCAATTTTTTCAAATATCCTTGAATAACACCTTTTTGATCAGATTCATTAGCTAAAGTTTTTCGGCTGACATTTTTCACAAAATTCACCTCCGCGGCTAACCCTCCAAGCGCTGGATCAGGAGATTTTGCCGGAACAAATGTCACTTCATCACCAGAGGAATACTTGTGCACACTTTCTATTTTACCTTCTTTCTTTAATTCTTTTTGGCGCTTTCTATCGTTCTTAAAAAAGTAAGTATCACCACTTTCGCTTTCAATAAATCCGTAATTTTTATCTTCTAAATATCGAACTACCCGGCCGTTGAATCTTTCTTCCTTTTTCATAATATAGTTCTTACTGTCTTTTTCTTATCCTTAGAATTGGAGCGGCAAAGGTACAAAAGGAATCCATTTCATTTCTTACTAAAACCTACTAAACTGATAGCCTTTATTTTTCAATTCAGAAACTATAAAGTCCAAATTCCGGTACAACTTATCTGTTCTATCGGGACTAGTTCCCGGATGAATCAAAAGATGGAATCCATTCAATCCATTCGCTTTATCATAGGTAAAAATACTCTTCCGGATCTCCTCGCTTGAACTATAATTGCTCATTTCCGGAGTTGTGTAATCCGCGTTTGACCTGGTCCAGGGTGAAAAATTAATCGTTTGCTGCCCAAGATCATTAGTAAGCTTTACCACTTCCTGATTGTACCATTCATAAGGAGGCATGAATATCCTAGGATAAATATGGAGCTGCTTTAATGCTATAATATTATCCTGAATATCCTTTTTAATGTTTTCAGTGCTGACCAACAGACTATCGCGTTTGATCCAATCGCAATACAATAAATGCTTGTCCGAATGAGCACCTACAAAATGATTAGATGCATGTATTCTTTTCACTAATTCCTGATGAGTTCGAACAAAATCGCCCGTCAAGAAAAAAGATGCTGAGATGTCTTGTGATTTTAATACATCAAGTACGCTCTCAAACCCGTCATCAACGTCATGACCTGAAAAAATCAGAAAAATAGATTTTGCTGTAGTGTCAGTATGAATCAGTGCTCCTTGATTATCAATCACATTTTGCGCTGAAGCGATAAAGGCAACAGAACCCATAAAAACGATTAGACAATACCTAATCATTACTCAAGTAGGTCAAGATCATCAGCAGTTCAGCTGAACCATCCAACGTAGGTTCATTGGTACTATAGTCCATCCAGTCATCCATATACTTTACATGTGACGGCTGAAGATGTGCATATTCATCTGGTTGACCCAAAGCAATTCCCAACATATTATCGTGAATGGTAGTCCAAAGAGGGCCATCCACCAAACTCCCCTTTACCGATTTATCCAAGATTTTCTGAAAGGGCATGTGTACATCGACAGGAAAATCTGCATTTGCCGGAATGCCCGTAATCATGCTGCTACCCCAGAGGTTGAGACCCAGCAACCAGTTCACATGATCCTGAAGTAGCGGACGAAACTCTTCGCAACCAGTCATCTCTTCATAAAGCATCGCCTGAGTAGCTACCGCTGCAGCGAGATTGTTTGAACACCAAATAAATAGATGCCCCACGCCATAAGGATTTTGATCCGCCTTGCCTTGGATGTTGTCTAAGTTATGTTTGTAGAAGTCACTTACCATTTTCTTATCACTTTCCTCGCCTGCCTGCCAAAGTGCATAATGACCCATATTTACAAATGGATACATTTCATAGTGACTTGCTGAATCTCGCTCCATCCAAGACCAGGTATTTATGATATTGGCGTATCGACGGGCATCTTTGAGTAAGTTTTTCTCTTTGGAAACCTTGTAGAGTTCCGCTGCTGCCCACTCCATATCATCTGCCCAGGTATTTTCCTCATATCTATATGGAGCGCCAAAACTATTTCCCTGCTGATAACCTTCCTGCTTTTTGCCCATCTCATAGAGTTCATTGGCTACTTGCAGACACTGTTCAGCAAATTCTTCATAGCCATCAATCCAATTGAATACCTGATATCCTAACGCTAAAGTTGCAGCCGAACGTCCTGCTAAATTAGCTATACCTGTTGCCTCACTTTTGTATTTGGATAAGCCTTGCGGCTTGCCAGTGGCATAATATGCCGGTCGAAAACTGTTTTCTCCCCAGCCATAATTAGCATTATCCAGGTGGGGGATTTTAAAACCACTATGATCTCTATCGTCAGCAACTTGGTGATAAAGTTCATTGGGACTTGGATGAAGTTTAAGAATCCAGTCTAGTCCCCATTTCGCTTCGTCCAATATATCCGGAAGCTGATTAGCAACTGCTATTCCCAAGTCATTGTGTTGATCCTGAAAATCATCTGGTTTCATCTGATAAGTCATTAGCAATCTTGCAGTGGTATTGCTACTGGTAATTAAATATTTCAGCTGATCTGCAGCGTCATGCCAACCTCCAGTAGCATCGATGGGTGAAGAATCCGGTCTTGTACCGAAGAAACTTAACCCATCTTGTTTGTGGCAATATTCTCCCGTAAATGGATTAAAACCGCAACGTTGTGTTCTGATAAATCCAACTACATCTTCTTGCCATTTGGGATATTTACCAATATCAAATGATTCACTTTTTTGACCGGTTTCTGCAAGTTCAAAATAGTACCGTCCTACTTCTGAAAAGCCAGTAAAATCTATGGAATAATATTTTTTATAAGGCTCCCAACTATTCTTCTCCTCTTTAGCTATGTATTCAGCAATAGTCTTCCCATCACTATTTTTTAAATTTGCTTTTGGATTCTTCAAACCAGAACTTGTCATGATCAACACTTTCTTGGGCATTTTGGTGGTGTATCCTGCCAGATTCACACCTATTTCATTTTGCGCAGCAGCGGAAAAAGAAATACAGCTTATCAGAAAAGAAAGGATGCATAGAGAATAAATAGACGTCATTTAGAACGTATTTAGTAGTAAATTCATACCGACGATTAAGCAGCTAGTCAGATTTCTTATCTCGTTTGCCCGGAATGTATCGCTCAGCAGTTTTTGCTTCTACATCTTTTTTGTAAAAGGCTACATCTTTAAACTTCGCATCAACGTATCGTTGGGCCTGATCATCAAAATGCGGAGAATCTGGATCGCCGCTTTCTCCACCAGCCAAAATTGATTTCGCTTTTACTTGTTCCCCAAACTCAACTACAGCCACAAAACTATTTCCTCGATAGCCATAAAGTCTCTTGGTGTTTTGTGTTGACCTCGCACCAAAAGCTGCCAGCGCACCCCACGTTCCCGAAGCCATACCTACAGGTATATAAGGTTTGTCGTCATCAAACTGCAAATCAATATCCCCATTCAATCTCTGAAATCTATTTATTTCCGACCACGGGGTATTCCATGTTCCAAAATCTGAATTCATCTGCTCTAGAGTCTGCGCAAAAGTTGTCAATAACGCACTCGCTTTTGGATCTGGAATGTCCCCCTTATTTGCATTGAAGGCAATCAGATTATTAATATTTCCGTGATTGCGCATGAAATTCATTCCAAAGAAATGTGCCAATGACATTGCCACTGATTCTTTGGAGGTCGTATAGTCCCAATTTTGAAGTAGTTTAATCGGCTCAGCTAGTTGTGGGTCACGTATTGCTTTTTCTTGATAGGCATCAATCAGCATAGGGATCAGCTGCGCAAATGCAGGTAAATAGGAATCGTAGGCCAAATCCAAGAGTTTGTCTATAGTCAGGTTGTTGGCTTTTTGAAGCAACATGATGGCATGTACAGCCCTATAATTCTCAGACTCTGGCCCCATATATACAGGATAATCTTCCTTCTTTGGACTGTTGGGACCAGTCGCAGTAAAAGGCGTAGAGTTACAGTTTTGTATCCAGCCATTTTCTGGATTTTCAATAACTATACTCTCATCCACCGTGTGAATTCCTTGCCAATCTGACTTCGGATCACTTCCGTCTACTGGCTTAGAAAAGTCGAATCCTTTATTTCTTTTGGGAATAAAATTACCATGGAAATAGGCGATGTTTCCACCCGCATCTGCATAGACGGTATTGTTGGATGAGTTGGTACGGATATCCATCATTTTACGAAATTCCTTTTCACCACTCAATTTAGTCCTTGTGTAACTCTGAATCAACGCATTTACCGGATCCCAATTGATTTTGGTTGCTACCCATTTATCATCCGTTTTGTGGGTGATCGGCCCATGATGAGTGCGATACATGGTGAAGGATTTCTCCTTCAATCCTGCTCCATCTTTGTATTTCAGTGTAATAGGAAGCTGCGTCACTTCTCTATTTTCTTCTCCGTAAGCATACGTAAACTTCCCATTTTCCTCACTCACATTTTCCACAAACTCATCTATGAAATCGACTCCGGTAGACGTATGCATCCAGCCAGTCTTTTCATTAAATCCTTGGTAGACGAAAAATTGTCCCCAAGTAACTGCTCCGTAGGCATTCAGACCTTCCTCACTGACTACATGAACTTCGGGACGAAAGTAAAATGAAGTATGCGGATTGATCAGCAACATGGCATTTCCTGATTCTGTGAGTTTTCCTGAAACAGCAATCCCATTCGATCCTTTAGGTTCTTCATGCAAGTCAATCGGATCTAAGCCAGAGCCGTTTCCATTTATTGCCACGGATTTATTTTCTCCATAAAACGCTTGAATTCCACGGGTGGGAATCTGCTCAATGTCTCCGCCTATGGAACCTTCACTGAAAAACATCGGCATCCATGGCTCGTATAGAGTAATAACCTGCGGTTTGACTTCAGGATGAGTTGCCAAATAGTAGTTGACTCCATCTGCAAATGCCACACAGAGTTCCTTCAACCAATCCGGAGCTTTATCATAATCTGCCTTCGCTTCTTCTTCAGTCATGTAGAGATTTGCCCGAAGGTCACTATACAAAGCTTCTTCACCTTCCAATTCCGCCAATTTTCCTGTTGCCCAAATGTAGTTTCGCTCCACTCTTTTGAAGTCATCTTCACATTGTGCATAGAGTAATCCAAATACCGCATCAGCATCACTTTTCCCATATATATGAGGTACTCCAAAATCATCCCGGAGAATCTCCACTCGGCTTGCTGTGTCTTCCCAGCGTTCTGATTCAGTCAATTGTTTGGGCTGGCAAGACCATACCAGGAGTGGTAAAAAGAATAGTAAAAGTCTAAGTTTCATAAGAATGTGTAGTTGGGGAATTGATTAATCGCGATAAAATACAGCGATAATTCTAACAGAGCAATCTGATTGTTATCGATGCTGAGAATACTTGTTGATTGGTATTTTTGAGCTGATTTTTTTAAATAAATCTTCTGAAATTTCTTCATTTTGATGGTACGCATACATCAATTTCTTTACTTGCTCCACAGAACTCGTACCTATTACTAAGGAAGCGACAGCTGGCTGAACCAATCCGAATCGGATTAAAAATGCCTCGGGCAATAGTTTTGAATTGGCTATAATTTCTCTCACCTCTTTGACCTCAGCTTGGGTACTATCCACATAATCATCGGCAGATTTATCAATCAAAAGGCCTTTGGCAAAAGATCCACGTGTTAGGACTTTAGTCTCGGATGTGGCGATCAGTGGAAAAGCAATTTCTTCAGGTCTTCTATCCAGCGGACTATACTGCATCATGATGGTTGCTGGTTTGGCAATGTCAAGTACTTTCCTAATCACATTGGGGCGAATAGAAGAAATTCCATAAGCTCTTATTTTACCTTGGTCTTTAAGTTGCTCAAACACTTCAAAAACACCCTCTAAATCATCATTCAACGTTCCTCCGTGAAGTTGATATAAGTCAATATAATCAGTTTGCAATCTGTTCAGACTGTTATCCACACACTCTGTCAAGTACTTTGGATCTGCATTCCAATCCCACCCACTGCCGTCTGATCGCCACTGATTCCCACCTTTGCTGGCAAGAATTATGGAGTTCCTTTTGTCTTTCAACATCCTCCCTAACTCTTTTTCATTTTCGCCCTTCAAATAGAGATCAGCGGTATCCAAAAAATTTCCTCCGCCATCTAAGAATGCGTCAAGAATCATTTTGTCACTCTTGAAATCTCCTTTCATAGACATACATCCTAGTCCAATCTCTGTGATTTCAAGTTCGCAGTTATTTAATTTAGTCGTTTTCATAGCTTCAAAATCACATTTTTTTAGCTAGAATTCAAGGTCTTGATTCATTGGTGCATTATTAATTGATGAAAGCCCCCTCATTCCTTGTTTAATTTCTACTTTTGGGTCCCTAAACCTATTTACATGAAAAAGATAGCAGTATATACATCAGGCGGAGATAGCCCAGGCATGAACGCCTGCATAAGAGCTGTTGTGCGAACGGCTATTTTTAGAGGAGTGGAAGTGTATGGTATCCAACACGGGTATGAAGGAATGATCGAGGGCAATATTAAGAGAATGTATTCCCACTCTGTAAGTAATATCGTACAACGAGGCGGGACAATATTAAAATCTGCTCGATCGGTAGGATTCACCACAACTGAGGGTCGAAAACTTGCCTATGACAGTCTGAAGGCACATGGGATCGATGGATTGATCGGGATTGGTGGAGACGGAACCTTTACAGGTGCAAAACTTTTCTACGAGGAATTCGGAATTCCTACGGTAGGTTGCCCTGGAACAATTGACAATGATCTTTACGGAACTGACTACACCATCGGTTTTGATACAGCTGTCAACACAGCCCTTGAGGCAATTGACAAAATTAGAGATACCGCAGCTGCTCATGATAGAATATTTTTTGTTGAAGTAATGGGAAGGGATGCAGGCTTTATTGCAGTAGAGTGTGGTATCGGTGGTGGTGCCGAATTTGTGATGATCCCAGAATCTAAAACAGATTTGGATGAGGTGGTCAAATCACTGAGAAATCTCCGAAAAACAAAATCATCCAGTATCATCGTGGTGGCGGAAGGTGATGAAGCCGGTAATGCAGAAACCATTAAAGAATACGTGAAAAACACATTAAATGATCCAAAGAAAGACTTCAAAGTAACTACTTTGGGACACATTCAGCGAGGCGGAAATCCTACCGCGCGTGATCGGGTATTAGCTAGTAGATGCGGGATGGCTGCCGTAGAAGGATTATTGGCAGGTCAACAATTTCACTTGGCAGGAGTTGTCAACAACCAGGTAGTGTACACCCCATTTGCAGATTGCATCGGGAAACATAAACCCCTCAATCCAGATCACCTCAAACTTATTGACATCTTAAATATTTAGTATGGGTTTTGTTCCACTGTTTATAATGCTCGGAGCATTGACATTTTTGTTTTTTATGTCAGTGAAAAATACGCTCAATAACAAATTAACTGTGCACGCGGGTTTGCTCGAAAGGCTCAAGCTTTTGAATCCATCCTTAGGTATAACCATTGAAAATAATTCCGATCCCACACAACTCACCCAAAATCTGAAGGAAGGATCTGCTCCATTAGAAACCAAAAAATCAGCGTTGGAAATCCTCCGAGAAATGAAACTTAACAGAATGCAATACAATGATTTGTTAAAAACAGCTCCCTACAATTGGGTGGGGAAAATAGCTGGGTTTCACACGATCTGAGTAGTGAGATAATCTATAATAACCTGTTGATTATCCGCATCGAACCAATGCACATTCCTATCTTTTTTAAACCAGGTTAGCTGCCGTTTGGCATATCGACGCGTATTTCTCTTCAGAAGGCGGATAGCTTCTGTACGATCATATTTTTTTTCCAAATATCCAAAAATTTCACTGTAGCCTACAGTCTGAAGAGCGTTGAGATTTTTCTTGGGAAAAAGCTCTTTGGCTTCATCAAATAGTCCCGCTTCGATCATCAAATCCACTCTTTCATCAATGCGAAAATATAACTCAGGTCTATCCCTTTCCAATCCAATTTTGATCGTATGAAAAGTACGTGACGGATTTTTCTTGATCCTAAAGGAAGAAAATGTTTTGCCAGTGCCGCGCCATACTTCTATCGCTCTCATTAGCCTTTGGGGATTCTGCTTGTCTACAATCTGATAATATTCAGGATCTAATTTGGCCACTTCTTTCTGGAGAAATTCCAGTCCTTGTTGATCGTATTGTTCAATTAAATTGGCACGAATCGAAGGATCCAAAGAAGGCATATCATCCAACCCATTGACAATAGCTTCTGCATAAAGACCCGAACCGCCAGTCATGATCACCACTTTATGTTTTGCGAAAAGGATAAACAGTTTGTCGATCGCATCCTTTTCAAATTGTCTGACATCATAATTATCCTCAACAGAAAGGGAGTTGACGAAATGATGCGGTACTTCTGTCAATTCTCTCTGACTGGGTTTAGCTGTTCCCAAGTTCATTTCCCTATAAAATTGTCTGCTATCGCATGACAGTATTTCAGTCTTATATTTTTTGGCTAATTTTAGACAAAGGTCTGTTTTGCCGACGGCTGTGGGACCTACCACCAGGATCAGATAAGATTTCGTAGTCAATAGAATAATATTTTTACAATCGCCAAAAATCCAAAGTAAAGTAATGAAAAGCAACAAGGTATTGATTGTAGATGACAATGAGCTTATCCTAAGTCTTTTGGGAAACCTTATAAATCAGCAATGGACACACAAAACTGCAAAGAACGGAATAGAAGCGGTAGAGCTAACTAGGGATGAGAAGTTTGATTTGATTCTTATAAACCTTCAACTTCCCATTTTGGACGGTATAGCTGCGTTCAGAAAAATCAGCCAAAACAATCCAGAACATTGTCCAATTATTGCAATCTCGGATCCTTCCAATATCATAGATAAAGATTCCCTACTTTCGATTGGTTTTGCTGCTGTTTTAGTTAAGCCAATCAAACCTAATGAATTTATGGAGCTACTCTCTTGTTATTTAGGTTCAACAAATGAAAACTCAGGAGTTCAAGGTGTAGGAAATTTTGCAGAAGTAATTATTGACAAAAAAGTGATTGATCAACTTATGAAATATAATTCTGCTGAAAAAATCAATGCTTTTATGGTTGAATTTTTAGTAGAAGTAAATCAGTTGATGAACACAATTCATGATGCGTTTGCAAAAAGAGATTATAATCAGCTCTGCGAAAATCTACATATATTGAAAGGCGTTACCGGAACTATGGGTGCCAATTTGATTTTTCTCTCCTCTCAAAAAGCCGAATATCTTACTTTTAATAATAGATGGGATGATCTTGGAAATGAATTGGATAAAATGACAAAAGAGAAAATTGAACTAGAAGCTTTTATAAATAGTGATAAAATTTTTAGAAAATGATTAATGCAAAAAAAATCTTAGTTGGAGAAGACAGTTCTATCATAATCAACCTAACCAGAAGCGTACTTTCTTTTGAAAAATATGAAATGAAATCTGCCAGAAATGGGAAGCAGGTGCTTGAATTACTGGAAGAAGAAGACTTCGATCTTATTTTGATGGATCTTAATATGCCGGTGCTGGATGGTATTACTTGTACCAAAACGATCAGAAAAATGGATGATCCCAAAAAATCAAAGATTCCAATCATCGCTATTAGCGGAAATATTCATAACTATACTCATGACGAATTTAGAAAAATGGGATTTGACCATTTTCTACAAAAACCACTTGACTTCGATTTGCTCCTAGCAACTGTTAAAAAAACATTGACTTAGATGGCTGTAAAATACACAAAACACTTTTTGGATAAACTTGAAAATCTACTCGGCGCCTCTGACTACATGCTACGGTATGAGAAAGGAACCTTTAAATCTGGATACTGTGTATTAAATGATTCTAAGATTGTCATCGTCAATAAATACTTTCCTTTGGAAGGAAAAATTAATGCATTAATAGATATTTTGATTGAACTCAATTTAGATCCTAAGGATTATAAAGATAAAGCCAATCACGATTTTCTCACTGAGTTGAGACAAACACAACTGAAATTTTGAAAGTACAGTTTTTAGGAACGGGCACGTCCCAAGGGGTTCCAGTCATAGGTTGCACCTGTAACGTTTGCAAATCGCTAGACTTTAGGGACAAGCGATTTAGATCTTCCATTCATATTCAGGTAGATGATTTGAGTCTAGTTATAGATACTGGACCTGATTTCCGTAGTCAGATTCTTCGTGCAGGTATCGACACCTTGGATGCAATTTTATTTACCCACGAGCATAAAGATCACACCGCAGGATTAGACGATATCAGGCCGTTTAATTTCAAGCAAAAGAAAGACATGCCTATATATGGCAGAAATCAAGTGCTTGGGCAGATCAAGCAAGAATTTGAGTATGTTTTTGCGGGTACGAAATATCCGGGAGTGCCGCAAGTTGCTCCCCACATCATCGATGAAACTCCTTTTCAAATTGATGGTTTTGAAATTATTCCAATTCCTGTGATGCATCACAAGCTTCCTGTTTTAGGTTTTAGGATTGGAAATTTTACTTATATCACTGATGCTAATTACATCTCTGAAGAGTCGATAAAATTGATAAGGGGAAGTGAAATACTTGTGTTGAACGCACTTCAAAAAGAACATCATCTTTCTCATTTCACCTTAGAGGAAGCGATTGGTATGTCTCAAAAAATCGGTGCGAAAAAAACTTTTTTCACTCATATATCACACCGTCTAGGGTTGCATGAGGAAGTAGAAAAAGAGCTTCCAAATGGTATTTTCTTGGGCTATGATGGTCTGGTGTTAACGTTGGACTAATGCATTTAAATTATCACTTCTTAAGTTATTTATGTCCTGCGTTATCTGAAGTATTTGCAGGCAGTACGATCACCTCGTGTTTCTCTCAAAACAAAGATGAGATGATCATTGAAACGAATGGGTTGAATAAAATTCAATTTATTCGGGCTCACTTTTTACCACCACAGATTTATCTTTCATTTCCTGAAAATTATCAGCGGGCAAAGCGAAATACAATTGATCTCTTTAAAGAGATCTTGGGTGATACAATCATTTCTTGCAAAGTTCTAAATTTTGAGAGAGCATTTTATTTCCAGTTAAAAAGCGGGAAAATTCTTTTCTTCAAGCTTCACGCAAATCGCAGTAATGTGATCTTATATCAAAAGAATGCTCACAAACCATCGTTGTTATTCCGAAAGGTGGTGTCAGAAGACAGCGAGTTAGATTGGCGCACACTAGAGAAATCATTGGATCTAAGCCATGAACAATTTTTAGCTCTGGATGGGAATGCATCTCAATTTCTTCCTACTCTAGGAACTATTCCCAGAAATTGGCTTAAAGAAAATGAATACTTAGAAAGTGATCTTAACCACAAATGGGCATTGATGGAAGAGATCCTGGACATGCTCGGCACCCCACTGTTTTCTCTAATCAAAAGGGATGGAGAAGTGCGGTTGAGTTTGCTTCCAGAATCTGAAGCTATTAAGAGCTTCTCAAATCCTATAGAGGCAGTGAATGAACTGTTTTATGCAGCTCTGATAAGAGGTAATTTTGAAAAAGATAAAAGTAGCCTCCTCAAAAAATACCAGGAAACTTTAAGACGTCACCTATCTTATGTTGAAAAATCTACTGCCAAACTGGCTGAGCTCAAAAATGCAGCTCCCCCATCTAATTTGGCAGATGTGATCATGGCCAGCCTTCATCTGTTTGAGCATGGGAAAAATGACATCGAGTTAGTTGATTTTTATACTGGAGAAAATATTTCGGTACGCTTAAAACCACAGCAAAAACCTCAGGATAAAGCAGCTTCCCTTTATCGAAAAAACAAAAATAGGAAATTGGAATGGGATCAATTAGACAAGACCATCACGTTGAAGAACATGCAGGCTGGGATTATCCAAACTAAAATCGAAGAATTGGAAGCAATAGATGATTTTCGATCTCTTAAGAACTTCAAAAAATTACATGGAGAAGACAAAGTTCTTCAAAAAGAGGCTCAGGTACTCCCATTTAAAACGTTTGAAAGCAATGGATTTGCTATCTGGGTTGGAAAATCAGCTCAATCCAATGATGATATGCTTCGTGGCTATACCAAAAAAGATGACATTTGGCTTCATGCCCGAATGGTTGCTGGTTCACATGTACTTGTCAAGACTTCCGGCATCAAAAACATACCTGCGATTGTAATAGAAACTGCAGCTCAGTTGGCAGCTTATTACTCCAAAAATAAAACTGAAACATTAGCTCCTGTTATTTACACTGAAGCTAAATACGTGAGAAAAGTCAAAGGCTCAACTCCAGGATCTGTGCTTGTAGAAAAGGAAAAAGTAATCATGGTAACACCAAAAGCTCCTGAGGAAATCTTTGGTAATAAATGACCTAAATAAAGTGATAAAAACATAGTTATAGGGTGCCTATAAAAAAAGAAAATCCATAAAAAAGACCTTTCACAAAGTCTTTTTTTATGGAAATAATATTTAACTAATTTGATTATCCGCTACTTTACCAGCAGCCGTAGTTTCTTTGATTAACTGGCTGGAAGACCGAAGCTTCGGCATTCTCAGGGCTAGTGACGCAAGTCCGAAGTGCCCTCAATCGCTAAGTTTGCCAAATCTTTTGAAGCTTTTGACTCATTACTGGCAGAAAAGCGAATATACACTTTAACTATTCTACCATGTGTATTTTCAACATATTAGTTTTGCCATTTTCTTTGAGAGGCATACTGGCTGTATTGATGATAATATCACCTGAATTGACATGACCATCTTCCTTCAAAGTATTTTCGATATCTACAAAAGTAGCATCGGTAGAGATCTGATTGCTGTAGAGATAACTTCTCACTCCCCACACCAAACTCATCTGAGTGATCAGGGCTTTATTTTTGGTGAAAATAAAGATATTCGCAGAAGGCCTATGTGAGGCAATTCTAAATCCTGTAAACCCAGATGCGGTAATACCAACAATGGCTTTTGCTTTTACATTTCTAGAAAGTCGGGATGCCATCAAAAGCAAGTTGTTGCTTAAGAAGGTTTTATCGTCTTCAGGTATTTTGTACAGATTATCATAGATATCTGCATTCTCTTCCAAGTATTCGATGATGCTACTCATGGCCTTCACTGCGTTGACAGGGTATTTGCCTGATGCAGTCTCTGCAGAAAGCATTACCGCATCAGCCCCATCTAAAACAGCGTTAGCAACGTCATTAGTTTCGGCTCTAGTAGGTCGTGGATTCACAATCATGCTTTCCATCATCTGGGTAGCAATAATCACAGGCTTGCAGGCAATTTTACACTTTTCAACGATTCTTTTTTGCCAAAGTGGAACAATCTCCATAGGAACTTCCACACCCAAATCACCCCTAGCGACCATGACTGCATCAGTTTCTGCTATGATCTGATCAATATTATCCAATGCTTCAGGTTTCTCTATCTTGGCTATGATCTTGCAAACTTTACCCTCAGCTTGAATTCGTTGACGAAGATCTATGATATCTTCAGCTGAACGCACAAAAGAAAGTGCGATCCAATCTACTTCATGGGCTAGGCCAAAAGCCAGATCTTCTATATCCTTTTCAGTAAGAGATGGGGCACTTACCCTGGTGTTGGGTAAATTAATGCCTTTTCGAGATTTAAGGATTCCGCCATGGATAACTGTACAATTTACATTTCGTCCATCGGTATCATTTACCACAACCTCTAAATTACCATCATCTATCAAAATCCTGTCTCCAGTGACTACGTCATTGGGAAGATTTTGATAAACCGTGCTAACAAGGCCAGACGTACCTACTACCGGTTCGTTGGTAATAGTCAGTTTCTCTCCCGACTTAATTTCTACTCCGTTTCCTTCTACCTCACCAACCCGGATTTTTGGTCCCTGAAGATCCTGAAGAATGCCCAGGTTGAGATTTTGCTCCTCGTTGACTCTTCTAATGATCTTGATTACCTCTTCATGGATTTGGTGAGTACCATGGGAAAAATTGAGTCTAAATACGTTTGCTCCTGCAGCGGCGAGGCTTTTGATGGCTTCATAATTATTTGAAGCTGGACCTATGGTTGCTAAAATCTTGGTTTTATTGATGTGGTTCATTCGGAAATTAATGTGTTAATAGGTTTTCTTTTGATTTAAGTTTATTCACGTCCAGCGTCATCGCATTCTGGATTAGGGTATTTTTATTAAGCTGAGTGGCAAAGGTATTGATACTTATTTGAAAGCTTCTGTCGTGGACGAGTAAGAAATAGTCCATTGATTTCAATTCTGGTATCAGATAAAGAATCTGATTGGTGCTATTTAACGCTCTATTTTTTAAAAGCTGAATTCGTCCATGTGGTAAAGAAAGGAAATAATGAGCAATAATCAGGTTTGGAGGGGTGATAAAATCCAATTCTATATCGTCAAATTTAACTAAATTCAAATCCAATTCCTTATTTACAATCCAGGCCATTTTATAGTCTCTCACGTGGGAAACAAGCCCAATTAGCTCAAAGTCGTACGAATGCTCAACAAGTAGTTTAGACTTCTTCATTGGGGAAGAAAATTGGTTGGATTAAAACCCAAAATTATGAATCAACTTCAACGATTCACAATTTGGATAAAAATTTACTTGAATCTTTTCTTTGTCTATTAGGTATTAAATATATTTCTTTGCGTCGAGTTAAAAACTAAACTGTTTACAAAATGTCTGAAATTGCACAAAAAGTAAAAGCCATCATTGTTGATAAACTTGGTGTAGAAGAGTCCGAAGTAGCTATTGAGGCAAGCTTCACCAACGACCTTGGAGCTGATTCGCTTGACACTGTAGAATTGATTATGGAATTCGAAAAGGAATTCAATATATCTATTCCAGATGATCAGGCTGAGCAAATCGGTACTGTTGGACAAGCTATTTCCTATTTGGAAGCTAACGTAAAATAATAATTCATAAATTCATTCTATGAATTTAAAAAGAGTTGTTGTAACAGGTATAGGTGCCCTTACGCCAATAGGCAATACCGCAGATGAATTCTGGACTGGTCTGATTAATGGCGTGAGCGGTGCTTCGCCGATCACCAAATTCGATGCTTCAAAATTCAAAACTCAATTCGCATGTGAGCTAAAAGGCTTAAATGTGGAAGATTTTATGGATAGAAAAGAAGTTCGAAAAATGGATCCATTCACGCAATATGCTATGATTTCCGCTGACGAAGCCATGGCAGATTCTGGATTGGATCTTGAAAAAATCGATAAATCACGAGCAGGAGTAATCTGGGGATCTGGAATCGGAGGGCTTCGTACCTTTCAGGATGAGGTGACTTCTTTCGCCGCTGGAGATGGAACACCACGTTTCAATCCTTTCTTTATCCCAAAGATGATTGCTGATATCAGCTCTGGTCTCATATCTATTAAATATGGTTTTCGCGGTCCAAACTTTGTGACAGTTTCTGCCTGCGCCTCTGGTACCAACGCCATCATTGATGCATTCACTTACATCAGAATGGGCAAAGCTGATATTTTCATCAGTGGTGGATCAGAAGCAGCAGTAACCGAAGCGGGTATTGGTGGATTTAATGCCATGAAAGCACTTTCCCAACGTAATGAATCTCCTGAAACTGCCTCTAGGCCGTTTGACAAAGACAGGGATGGTTTCGTATTAGGTGAAGGTGCAGGTGCATTGATCTTAGAAGAATACGAGCATGCGAAAGCGCGGGGAGCCAAAATCTACGCAGAGCTTGTGGGTGGAGGAATGACAGCCGATGCTTTTCACATCACCGCTCCACACCCCGACGGATTGGGTGCAAGTAGCGTAATGAAAATCGCGTTGGAAGATGCTAATCTTACTCCTGAGGATATTGATTATATCAATGTTCATGGAACCTCCACTCCATTGGGAGATGTCGGGGAAATCAAAGCGATACAAGGAGTTTTTGGTGAGCATGCTTTTAACCTCAACATTAGCAGTACAAAGTCAATGACGGGACACTTATTGGGTGCAGCTGGAGCTGTTGAAGCTATTGCATGTATTTATGCAATGAACAATAGTCTGGTGCCACCTACCATCAATCATTTTACCGATGATGAAACTTTTGACCCACGATTGAATCTGACTTTCAATACTGCTCAGAAAAGAGAGATTAAGTATGCGCTGAGCAATACCTTTGGATTCGGAGGACATAATTGTTCTGTGATTTTCAAAAAATATAACTAATCCCGATTTTGAAATTACTTCAAAAACTCGGAGCTCAATTTCTTTTCTACAGCAAAAATGATAAAAGGCTTGCTGCCTCTGTTAGTTTAATGACAGGTAGCAGGCCTTTTAATTTATCGCTGTACAAACTTGCCCTCACCCCTTCTGGGCTTGGAGAAGAATCTGTGAAAGGCTTTCGAATCTCGAATGAACGCTTAGAGTTTCTTGGAGATGCTATCCTTGGAGCAGTGATTGCTGAATATCTATTCCAAAAGTATCCTTTCCGGGATGAGGGATTCCTGACAGAAACAAGATCCAAGCTGGTAAATCGAGAGAGTCTCAATCACACGGGCATAAAAATCGGCTTACGAAAAGTATTGGAGGATGAAGTAGGCCAACGCACTTTTAATGGTAACAAATCTCTATATGGAGATATACTTGAGGCATTTATAGGTGCAATCTATCTTGATAAAGATTATTCTTTTACCAGGAACTTTATACTCAAGCGCATTCTGCTTCACTTTGATCTGGATGGGATGATCGCAACTACGATGAATTATAAAAGTAAAATCATCGAATGGTCTCAGAAAGAAAACAAACATATCGAATATGTTGTCCTTCATGTTCACGGTAACCAACGATTTAAGGAATTCATCGTAGGTCTAAACGTGGAAGAAGTTGAAATCGCTCAAGGAAAAGGAAGTACCAAGAAAAAGGCAGAACAAGAGGCTTCCAAAAATGCATGCTTGATGCTCAATATTCCTACCTAATTCTCTAAATATATTCCTCAATGTCAGTAAAAATAGCTGCAGCTACCCTCAACCAAACCCCGCTGGATTGGTCCGCAAACATGAGCAGGATTCTTTCAGCCTTGGAAGACGCAAAGAAAGAAGGGGTGGGAATCCTATGCTTTCCTGAATTAGCACTCACTGGTTACGGCGCAGAAGATCTTTTTTTGAGCTATTGGTTTCCTCAGAAAGCACTGTCCCAACTGGTTTTGCTATTACCACATTGCACAGACATCACGGTGGCGGTAGGCTTACCCATCCGCATCCAAGACAAAGTATATAATACAATGGCCGTCATAGAAAATGGCGAACTGAAAGGAATTGCGGCTAAACAATTTCTTGCAATTGATGGCGTACATTATGAATCGCGCTGGTTTACTCCATGGAAAGCAAACCAAGTAATTCAATTAAATGTAAATGAACTTCAAGTCCCTTTTGGAGACCTGGTTTTTTCACATGGAGCTATTTCTTACGGCTTTGAAATATGTGAAGATGCTTGGAGAGGAGAATCCCGTCCTGGCTATAGACTTTATGAGAAAAAAGTTGATTTGATATTCAACCCCAGTGCAAGCCATTTTGCAATGGGCAAAACAATTCTTCGTAAAGAGTTGGTAGAAAAAAGCTCAAAAATCTTTGATTGTTTTTACTGCTATGTAAATCTACTTGGAAATGAATCTGGAAGAATGATTTTTGACGGAGAAATTCTATTAGCAAAATCCGGAAAACTACTTTCCAGAAATAAGCTTCTTTCATTCAAAGATTATCAGGTAAACAGCTTTGAGCTAACCACCACCAAGAAGCATATTTCTCCAATCATCTCCAAAAATGAAGAATTTACCCAGGCTTCAGCTTTAGCATTATTAGATTACATGCGCAAAAGTAAAAGTAAAGGATTCGTACTGTCGCTTTCTGGAGGCGCAGATTCATCTACAATTGCAATTTTGGTTGCCGAAATGGTAAGAAGAGGAATATCTGAACTAGGCTTAAATGACTTTTGCAATAAAACAGGTATAGCATTACCTGCTATCACCCAAAATCCAGAAAAAGAACTGCTGCGTATATTATTGACAACAGCCTATCAGGGAACAAAAAATTCGTCTAAGGACACTTTCTCCAGTGCCGAGACGCTAGCCAAAAGTATAGGTGCAACCTTTTACCATTGGCAGATCGATGAGGAAGTACACTCCTATACACAGAAAATTGAAGGTGCGATCGGAAGAAAGCTGACGTGGGAGAATGATGACATCACCCTGCAAAATATTCAAGCAAGAAGTCGCTCCCCTATTATCTGGATGCTGGCAAATATCAATAATGCCTTGCTTTTATCTACCTCAAACAGAAGTGAAGGAGATGTAGGCTATACAACTATGGATGGTGACACCTCAGGAAGTATCTCTCCCATTGCTGCGGTGGACAAATATTTTATTATCAATTGGCTACGCTGGGCCGAAAAATCTCTCCATAGACCTGGCTTGGCAATAGTGAATGCATTAGCACCAACGGCAGAATTACGTCCGCCGGAAAAAACTCAAACGGACGAAAAAGACCTTATGCCATACTCTATCATAGTAGAAATAGAACGACTTGCCATCAGGGATAGAAGATCTCCGGAGGATATATATCTGATTTTGTCAGATGAACTTCAGCTTTCTCCTGACGTATTAAAAAGCTATATCAAAAAATTCTTCCAACTTTGGGCTCGCAACCAATGGAAGAGAGAACGCTTTGCTCCGTCATTCCACTTGGATGAATTCAATATCGATCCCAAAACATGGTGCAGATTTCCGATTTTATCTGGAGGATTTGCTGAAGAATTAAACCAGTTGGACCAAATTTAACACTCAATTATGCTTGAATTAATTTTGAACTATGTAGTCTGGGATCCCAGTCCTTCTGTCATTCCAGATTGGACACGCCCACCATGGTACAGTCTTTTATTTGCGGCAGGGTTTGTAATTTCTCAGCAATTCATGGTTTATTTCTTCAAAAAAGAAGGTCAAAACCCAGAGTTGGTTGATAAGCTTACCATTTACATGGTTTTAGCTACAATCATTGGAGCCAGATTGGGTCATGTATTGTTTTATGAGCCCGCAAAATATTTGAGCAATCCAATTGAAATTCTTAAAGTTTGGGAAGGTGGACTGGCCAGTCATGGAGCTGCGATTGCAATTTTAATTGCACTTTGGATGTATGCAAAACGTACTCCGGGTCAAAGTTACCTTTGGGTAGTGGATCGAATCGTAATCGTCACTGCCATGACAGGTGCGCTAATACGATTTGGTAATTTGATGAATTCTGAAATTGGAGGAAAAGATACCGGCTCTGACTATGGAATAGTATATGCCTGGGACACTGAGGAATTGCTAAAAACCCTCAAAGTTCCGATAGAGTCAGTAGATCCATATAAACCCGACGACAGACAAGATGAATTGGTAGGCAATGGAATCGTACCTTTAAATATTGACCTGGATATCACAAAAGGTTCTTATGAATTGGCAGATTTAGAGAATACTCTGAGAAGGGATATCAAATATGCTCTGACCCAGTTTAGTTCGAGTCAGGATTATTTAGCTGAACCAAAAGACACCCCTTTAGACATGCAGATTATGGACAAAGGTGATCACTATCAAGTGATTATAAAGACTTTTGGACGTACTAAGCATCCAACCCAAATCTATGAGTCAATTTCATATTTCATTATCTTCCTCTTCTTATTCGCCCTTTGGAATAAATATAAGGAGCGTCTACCTGAAGGGATTTTGATGGGTATATTCCTAATTACGGTATTTGGAATGCGATTCGTCTGGGAGTTCTTTAAGGAATCTCAAGTTGATTTTGAAGATGGAATGACCTTTAACATGGGCCAATTACTCAGTATTCCTCTGATCATAGCAGGGATAATACTAGTAATAAGAGCGCTTAAAAATGGGTTGAAACCGAAGCTAAATTAAGGAACTGGATCATGCCCATGACCTCCCCAAGGGTGACATCGGGCGATTCTCTTTAATCCCAGCCAACCACCTGTTAAGATCCCCCACTTCCGAATTGCTTCAATCATGTACTGACTACAGGTAGGTGTAAAGCGGCAGCTGGAAGGAAGTAAGGGGGAGATAGTATATTGGTAGACTAAAACTGGAAATATAACTATCTTTCGGAGGATGGAGTTTGCCATGTTTGATACCTGAAAACAATTTCTTTGCTAAGTAACCAAAAATAATCAAACTGAATTCCTTCTGAACTCAAAGTCTCCAAATATCATTTTATTGACTCTATTAGCGCTGCTTCTGGCTTTGGCTATAGGAATAAACGAGTCATCAGCTCAGACTGACACTAGCTTAGCTCCAGCTATTAGAGAAACTCCGGATAGCGTCATAGTAAATAATATTTTTATTGTAGGAAATCAGAAAACTCGACAAAGCGTAATTCTACGAGAGCTCGATTTTGCTACCGATTATCAATATGATTGGGATACTTTTCTGGAAATCCTGGTAGCTGATCAGAAGAAAATTTATAATCTACGACTATTCACTGAAGTAGAGATCACCCCTCTTTTCACCTCAGAAGACCAGGTAGAGATCTTAATTACCGTAAAAGAACGTTGGTACATTCTCCCCCAGATTATTTTTGAATTGGCGGATAGAAATTTTTCCGAATGGTGGACTAATCAAAACCGCGATTTTTCCAGAGTAAACTATGGATTGAGACTCAGTCATAGCAATGTAGGTGGGCGGAATGAAAAGCTGAGATTTGCCGGTCAGCTGGGTTTTACCAAAGCTCTTGATCTACAATACAGCATTCCATATATAGATAAAAAACAAAAACAAGGATTGTCTGCCAGTATTAGCTACAACGAAAACAAAACTATTTCAGTAAAATCCGTCTACAACAAACAAGTTTTCTATTCTAGTGAAGACGAAAGTATTGTCAGAAGGAGATTTAACGCAGCTTTACAATATACCTATCGCAGAAGCTTTTATAACTTTCACTTTGTTACGTTAGGGTATAGCAGAACGTGGCTGAGTGCAGACGTTTTGGAAGAAAATCCATCCTATTTTCAGCACAATAGCGATCGACTTCGGTACGGATATGTCAATTATACCTTTAGACATGACCGAAGAGACAATATCTCCTATGCAACAGATGGTGAACTTCTACAATTATCAGTTACCAAATATGGGATCATATATGTAGATGAATTGGACGAAGTGGAAGTATCCTTGGTCGCCAATCGATATTTTAAAATCAATGACAAATTTCATTTTAATGCAGGCTTATCAGCAGATTGGTTTTTGAGCCAGCAGCAACCTTATACGCTTGTAAGAGGAATAGGCTACTCTCCCAACTTCATAAGAGGTTATGAACTCAATGTGGTGGAAGGACAGCAACTGTATGTACAAAAAAACAGCCTTCGATGGAAATTCTTGGACTACAGTTTAGATATTTCCAATCTGACCAACTTAGAACAGTTTAGCACCATCCCAATTAGATTATACTGGTCTGCCAATTTTGACCACGGCTATGTGAAGGATAGAAACAACCTACCGGAAAATGCCCGTCTTAGCAATAAATATCTTTTTGGATATGGAACTGGGATTGATTTGGTGGGTTTCTACGACGCGGTATTTCGCTTTGAGTACTCGTTGAATAACAGCGGAGAAGGTAATTTCTTCTTCAACTTTAAAGCACCTTTCTAAGCTGCTGAACATTAGAAAGTGGTCTATTTTTTAAATTCTCTTTCACGCTTTCAAAAGATACAACTCAGCAAAACATTCACTTGAAGATAGTTTTTAGCCTTATTTGGTCATCTTTTTTTCTTTCTTCGTGTTGAATAGGAGAAAATTTCTCACACTAAATAAATTTAGTTGTGTAGATTAATTGCGAATAATAATCCGATTTCTTAAAGGTTATTTTTTGCTTTACGTAGGTGAATTTGATTCGTGGAGCACTAGAAAAACAACATATTTAAGGTCCAATTCTTTATCACTCTGCTAATAGAGATGGTAGTTCATTGGAGTTATAAAAAATAACTAAACTATATTTTCGTTCATTTTTATCTGATTATCACCTGTTTAACTAATTTAGTTAAACACTATTTTTCAATACATCATGAAGCCAACTTTACTTTTCTGCTTCCTAATCGGTACTTATATTCCGATTCTAGCACAAAGAGATCCTATTACGCAAGTCCATGGAGCTAGATCTCAAGGAATGGGAAACCCCAGAATACACGGCGATGATATGTGGAGCTATTTCAACAATCCTGGAGGATTAGCCAGCCTCAACTCTTCTACCCTAGCTATTGGAGCTGATCAACGATACGGATTAAAAGAATAGAGTACACTGGATTTTGCATCAGGTTGGATAAACAGAGTAGCAACTTGGGGGGTCGGCGCTTATAAATTTGGAGGTACGCTTTTCAATCAACAAGCGATAGGTGTTGCATTTGCCAATAAGTTAGGCATAGTAACCATTAGAGGGAGTCTACACTGGTTTTAAACAAAGATCGAAGGTTTTGGCTCTGACAATAGCCTAATTTTCAGCCTAGGTGGAATTGCTGAATTGAGTCCTCAGAAAAAAATGGGTGCACGTATTTCTAACCTTACCCGAGAGAAAATCAGCAAGAAAACTGATCAGCGAATACCCACAGGAATAAGTATGGGAGTAAATTACACTCCTATTACTTCTTTGAGTCTTCAATTGGAAATAGAAAAAGATATCCAACTCTTACCGATTGTGAAAGCAGGGCTAGAATATGGGAATAAAGAACTTATTTTTCTTCAAGCTGGCATAAACTCAAACCCTAATCGGATTTTTTTTCGGGTTGGGAGTGAGTCCAGGGAAATTCAGTTTTGATTATGCCTTTGGCCAAAACTAATCTCTAGGGAATACACATCATGTAAGTTTTGCACTCGAACTGACCCAAAGATGAAATTATAGATTTGGAATCCGTCTCCGAAGTACTCTTCCAGTTATATCTAAATCCAATAGATCTGAATAAAGCTATGTCATAAACATTGGCAGCCAGCTCCTATTGGATCCCCGATTGATCCAGAATTTATTAAGCTAAAGGTCTCAGTTTGGTTCCTTTATATCTCTTTATGAACATCATACGATTCCAGGTTTTGACCTCACAATTGAGAATATTTTACCTTTTCTCACACTAGGAAATGCTTACCCACAGGGCACTCCATCTTTTTGGAAACGTGTGAAAAATGAAGATCAAGCTTTTCTATTGATAAAGCATCGTGAAATCTGGGAAACTAGAAAAGGATTTACTCCTGGTGACACCAGCTCTACGGGCACCATCTCTTCAAGATATCTTGGCAATCCAAATGATCTGTATCTAATATTTAGACTATAACATGCCAGAGATTTCAACTTAGGGTTGACCTTAGACAAAGATGCCGGTGAGCAGTTCATTTGGGACAGAAAATCAGCTAGGTACGGGTTCAACTTTCTCTCCTTCCATTCAACCAAATACCATATTGGTAAGTGGAAAACAATTAGCGTCGGAGATTTCCAAGCAAAATTTGGCCAGGGATTGGTTTTTGGTGCAGGCTATTCAATTGGCAAAGGTTCTCAAAGTACTCACTGTGAGACGAAGCTCTATTCGGATTTTGCCCTATACAGCCGCTATGGAATTTGGATTCTATAGGGGAATAGGACTAACAAGACAACAGGGGAAATGGCAAAGCAGCATCATCGTTTCCTATGCTCCCAGGGATGGCCGCGGATCGATTGAACTTGACTCATTAGGGGGGTAGCAGAATTTACCATCAACTCTTTTTCTCAAAGCGGGCTTCATAGAACCGCAAGTGGACTGTCGACCAAAATTCTATTTAAAGTGCTTGACTTATGTGGAAATTTAGCATTTGCTCACCCTTCAAAAAAATTTCAGATTGGAGTAAATTATCTTTTCATGGGATTTGATAATCCTTGGATAAAAAGGACTACACTCTATAATCAATTCGCATTCGCGAGGAAAACAAAATTAAGTTGGTAGTCTGTATGTCACTTATAATTTAAAGAACATTTTTTTATTTGGAGAATCAGGCATCTCTCAATCCGGATGAGTTGCCACTGTAGTTGGAATTATTTCAAGTCTCAGTAAGCAAGTCGATGTGTCTATTCTGTGGCGAGACTATGCTGGAAATTTTCATAGTTTTTATTCTAACTCCTTTGGATGAAGTACACAGACCTCAAATGAAAAGGGAGTGTATCTAGGATTGCAGATAAAGCCTAAAAAAGCATTTAAAATCAATGTCTAGTATGATTATTTCAAATTCCCTTGGTTAAGATATAGAGCTTATGGGGCCGTCAACTAGCTATGAATGGTTGGCGAGATTTACGTATCAACCCAAAAGAAGTCTGACAGCATCCCTACAAATCCGTGAAAAACAGAAAGCTCGAAATATCTCCACAACTGAAACTACTCAACTTTTCTATCAATTAGCGCCACTAAATAAATTCAATGTTAAGTTTGAAGTATCAAGTGACCAAAAATTTATTTTTTAGATCAAGAATAATAGCGGGTAGCGTAAAATTTGATGGCGCCAAAACTAGTGGTTTCCTGATTCTACAAGATGTGAAATACACGTTCAGAGATTTTCGAATTACGGGGAGAGTTGCACTTTTTGATACGGAGCATTGCGACAATCGTCCGTATACTTTTGAAAACAATGTACTCTGGGCCTTTTCGATTCCCGCATATTCTGGACAGGGAATGCGGTATTACCTTATTGGCCAATACCAATTTAACAGTCAACTCACACCCTATTTTAGATTTGCAAAAACCTCCTACACCAATCAAGAGACGATGAGTTCGGGCATACAGACTATTAATGGTTCCTCTCAGACGGAGACCACCTTTGAGATTCGTTATATGCCGCACCGATAGCTTTTTATATTAATGGTACATTTGAAGGCTGTAATTTTTGATATTTTGTATCCAAATCATTTTACTGCATGAAAAAACTACTACTTCTCCCATTCGTACTTTTATTCACCTCTTTCTCAATTTACGCTCAAGATCTCGATCTAAGTAAATTAGACAAAAAGGAGGGGTTCATTCCTTTTTATCTCAATCAGGAAAAAGGCAAGATCTATCTGGAGATCGAAAAGCTAGAATCAGAATTTTTATATGTCAATTCGCTGACAGCAGGCGTAGGATCTAATGATATAGGTTTGGATCGCGGGCAGCTAGGAGACACCAGAATTGTAGAATTCAGACGCAGTGGAAACAAAATTTTCCTAGTTCAAAAAAATTATGAATTTAGAGCTTATTCTGACAATCCATCAGAGGTCCAATCTGTCAAAGATGCGTTCGCAGAATCTATACTTTGGGGTTTTGAACTCGAGCCTTCTAAGGGAGATAGATTGATCGTAGATGCTACTATTTTCTACCTTCAAGATGTCCACGGCATAGGCAAAACACTTAGCAGAAGTCGTCAAGGTAGCTTCAAAGTTGATGCAAGCAGATCTGGACTGTATTATCCCATGACAAAAAATTTTCCTAAAAACACGGAAATAGAAGCCACCATTACGCTCACCGGTGAGGCAACGGGAGGTGATATTAGATCAGTGACTCCGAGCCCAGATGCGGTTACAGTGAGAGAGAGGCATTCATTTATCGAACTTCCAGATGATCAATATCAACCTCGGAAGTTTGATCCAAGGGCAGGTTTCGGAAGTATTTCATACATGGATTACACTACTCCTATTTCTGAACCAATTGTGAAGCGATTCATTTCAAGACATCGATTAGAAAAGAAAAACCCCGAACTGGGGATATCCGAACCAATCGAGCCTATCATTTATTATTTGGATAGAGGAACTCCAGAACCTGTTGCTTCTGCACTACTGGAAGGTGGTAACTGGTGGAGTCAGGCATTCGAAGCCGCAGGTTTCAAAAATGCCTTCCGCGTAGAGATGGCCCCCGAAGGAATGGATTTGATGGATGTAAGATACAATGTGATTCAGTGGGTTCATCGCTCTACCAGAGGATGGTCTTATGGTGCAAGTGTGAGAGATCCCCGAACTGGAGAAATCCTAAAAGGTCATGTGTCATTGGGCTCACTTCGGGTAAGACAGGATTATTTAATTGCTCAGGGCTTGCTTCAACCTTTTGAAGAAGGCAAACCCGCAGATCCCAAAATGCTTGAACTAGCCATCGCAAGACTAAAACAACTCTCAGCTCATGAGATAGGACATACGATCGGACTTGCGCACAGCTATGCTACCTCAGCGGACGGCAGATCCTCAGTGATGGATTATCCTTATCCATTGATTACAGAGATGCCTGGTGATGAGTTGGACTTCAGCAAGGTCTATGATGATAAAATCGGAGACTGGGACAAATGGGCAATCAAATATGGTTACGCATATGTGCCACAAGGAGTAACGGAAGATGAATTTCTTGAAAAAACTTTAGAGCAGACCTACGAAGCTGGCCACGTATTCATCACCGATTCTGACTCCCGGGATCCTAGTGGAGCTCACCCTCGTGCACACCTTTGGGACAATGGGAAATCAGCTTCAGATGAACTTATCAGAATGCTCAAATTAAGAGAAAATCGGATGAATACGTTTGGGTTGAATGCCATTCCAGCGGGTCAACCTACGGCACTTTTAGAAGAAATTTTTGTACCTCTTTATTTGATGCATCGTTTTCAGGTGGAGGCCACATCCAAAGTTCTTGGTGGCTTGGATTATACTTACAAAATAAAAGGAGACAATCAATCCACACATCAATGGATAGATGCGGACACTCAGCAGGATGCCTTAAATGCTCTAATATACTCCATTGCGCCTGCGCAACTTGCGGTTCCTGATCATGTGCTAGCTCTTATTCCCCCAAGACCATTTGGTTATGGAAGAAATAGAGAGACTTTTGTCTCTCGCACCGGACCTATGTTTGATCCGATTGCCCCCGCAGAGAGTGTGGTGGATTTGACCTTTGGATTTATTTTCAATGCAGACCGAATGAATCGCGTCTATCTACAACATCTTCAGAATAAAAATCTTCCCGGTCTGGATAATGTGCTCTTAATAATGGAAAAACAGGTGTTTTCTACTAAATTTCCTGAGGGTCTTGAGTTGGAAATAAAATTGATGACTGAGTCAAAGATGGTTGACCATATGATAAATCTAGCAAAGAATGCAGAAACTTCCAATACAGTTAGAGCGATAGTAAGAAGCCATCTTGGTTCATTAAGATATAAAGAGCTGGGCTATTCAAGTACTGTCAGAGAAGCAAATATGCATGGGGAATATCTGCAAAATAAAATTGAAACCTTCCTCAACCTTCCGCTAGAACTCACGGTGCAGGAGCAGATCAAATCTCCTGATGGCTCACCTATTGGAATGTCAGAAATGAGTTGTGACTTTGACTTCTAAAATCCATTCTTGTTTTTAGGCATAAAAGCTGGCAAAATTGTCAGCTTTTATATTTTTATTCATTGAAAGCGAGTGGCATAAAGATTATATTGGATTAGCAAAACTGATATTTTCTTGGGAGATGCACAGAAGCGATGTTTTGTAGTCTTGGGTTTTGGCACAAAAACAGATTACGTAAGCGGAAGAAAGCTGGACCTGAATAAATCATATGAATACCTAAACAAACCAGTAGTATAGCCCAAAGAAATTGACTGTGTTCGGGCGGACGAAATCCTGCACTCAGGCTCAATAGATGTATAGAGAGCTTTTAACTGCTGAGCTGGTAATCGCTGATCTCTCGACATCCAACAGTAACCCAATTTATGAACTCGGGATAAGGCATGCCCTTAAACCATTTACTACTATGGTAGTCTCTGAGGACAAGTTGGTTTACCCTTTTGATCTAACTCATATTGTAATTAGCAAATACACCCATCTCGGGGATGCAATTGATATCGAAGAAGCAGAACGATTCAAAGAAGGGTTGGGCAATCAAATCGATGCAGTAATAAACAAAGCAGAATCAGACAGTCCCGTGTATATTTACTTAAATTCTTTGATTCCTCCTAAAATCCAAGAGGTGCTTGAAGCAGTGGTAGAGACAGTAGCATCAGCTGATACGATCCCTCAGGAAACTGGAAAAGCATTATCCAATAATATCATTCAGGATGCATAAGATTTGATAGAAGATAAGGAGTTTGAAAAAGCTAAAAAGCTCTTTCAAACCGCCGTCGTTCTGGCGAATATGAATTCTTCTCAACCAGACACCTATTTAACGCACAGATTAGTTTTTAGCACATACATAGCTGCGCAACCTGATCTTATTAGCTCACTTTATGAGTCTATGAGGCCTCTTCAATCTATTTAGCGCACACCAATGATCCCGAAACGGTCTCTATGGCAGGTGCAATTAAAAAAAAGCTGTACGAATTCGGGGAGGGAGATTCCCATTTAGATGACTCCATGTTGTATTTTTTTGGGAAGCTACTACACACTTAACAACCGATATAACGGTATTAATCTCGCCTTAACTTATGTGTACAGGTCAACTTCTGGACTTGCCACAAGTGATATAGAAAGAATGGATGACCTGGTCATGTCAAAAAGAATATCGAGCAGGGTTTTATATTTATGTGAAAGAGATTGGCCTGTTACTTTGGAAAAGGAAAAAAAACGATTCCACCAGACTCGATGACGGTACAAAAGAAGATCATGAGTTACAGGATTACTATAACGCTCAAAAAATATAGATATCCGTTAACAGGGCTGACGCATATTTTGGATTAGGTCACTTTGATGAATTCAGTAAATCTCTAGAGTTGGCCAAAAAAAACCTCATCCACTTTGGATGTGGGAAAGCTTTATACCTCCACTTGACAGATTGGCATCCGAATTGTCCAAAATAGGTCATTCGATGGAACCTTCCTGGAAATCGCCTGTTTAATTAGCCAAACGTTTTTAAAGTTATGAACAACCCGTTATTGGTGGATTTTGCCACCCCTTTTGACACTCCTCCTTTTGATATAATAATGCCTGAGCATTTTCTACCTGCAGTAAAAGAAGCAGTAGAAAACTCGAAATTAGAAATTGAGCAAATTAAAAGTGAGGGGACTCCTTCCTTCCAAAATACCATTGAAGCACTGGATAGGTCTGGTAAAAGATTAGGTGTTATTTCAGGAATATTTTTTAATCTCAACTCGGCAGAAACTAATGAGGAGATTCAGAAATTGGCCAGGGAGATCTCTCCAATTTTAACTACCTACAGTAATGATATTCTACTTGATCAGGAATTATTTAACCGTATTTCTCAGGTTCATGATCATAAAGAAGTGCTCAATCTGACTCCAGAGCAAAATACACTGCTTGAAAAAACCTATAAATCTTTCGTCAGAAATGGCGCTAAACTGAGTGATGACAAAACTGAAAAACTACGTCAGATAGATCAGGAACTTGCTCAGACCTCATTAAAATTTGGAGAAAATGTGCTCGCTGAAACCAATAAGTTTATTCACTTCGTCAGCGAAGAATCTGAGATTGAAGGGTTACCTGAAGGCGTAAAAGAAGCTGCAGCTCAAATAGCTGAAGAGAAAGGAAAACCCGGACAATGGGCTTTTACCCTAGATTACCCAAGTTATCTTCCAGCAATGAGCTATGCTAAAAATAGGGAATTGCGTAAAACTTTGTTTATGGCATCAGGTACAAAATGTGCCAAAGGGGACGATCTTGACAATACCGAGGTGATCAAACTACTTCTCAAACTCCGAAATGAAAGAGCAGTTTTATTAGGATATAAAAGTCATGCAGACTTTGTACTTGAGGAGAGAATGGCTCAAAATCCTACTCAAGTATTGGAATTTTTGGAGTCGTTGCTGGATAAAGCAAAGCCCAAAGCAGAAGCGGAATTAACGGAATTAACTGCTTTTGCAAATCAACTTGATGGAATAGAAGTTATAGAGAAATGGGATTTTGCCTACTATTCTGAGTTATTGAAAAAAGAAAAGTATGCCTTAGATGACGAATTGCTTCGCCCCTATTTTCAATTAGAAAACGTAATTGACGGCGTATTCCTTACCGCTAAAAAACTATTTGGAATACAATTTATATCCAATCCGAATGTTCCGGTTTATAATAAAGACGTTACTGCCTATGAGGTATTGGATAAAGATGGAAAGCACTTATCGGTTTTCTATGCTGATTTTTTTCCTAGACCTGGAAAAAGAAATGGCGCTTGGATGACAAGTTATAAAGGGCAGTGTGTAATTGACAAAATAGATCAGCGACCACATGTGTCTATTGTCTGCAATTTCACCAAACCAACCAAATCGAAGCCTAGCCTATTAACATTCAATGAAGTTACCACGCTTTTCCATGAATTTGGTCATGCGCTACATGGCATGTTGGCGAATGGAATCTACGAATCATTGACTGGAACAAGCGTCTTTTGGGATTTTGTGGAGTTGCCATCTCAACTATTTGAAAACTGGTGTTACGAAAAAGAATGCTTGGACCTCTTTGCAAAGCACTATGAAACAGGTGAAAAAATCCCTGAAATTCTCATAGAAAAAATCAAGAAAGCTTCCAACTTTCAACAAGGATATCAGACCGTAAGACAAATAAGTCTCGGCTTGCTAGATATGGCATATCATAGCCAAATCTCTACTGAGATTACCAATATCTTTGAGTTTGAAGAGTCAGTGATGAAAAAGACAGATCTGCTACCGCGGGTACCCGGCACCTTGATGAGTTCATCTTTTTCACACATTTTTCAAGGCGGATATTCTTCAGGATATTATAGTTATAAATGGGCAGAAGTGCTGGATGCAGATGCTTTCGAATTGTTCCAAGAAAAAGGTGTATTTGATCCTGATACTGCACAATTATTTTACACTCATGTACTTTCTGCAGGCGGAAGTGAGCATCCATCTGTTCTCTACAAACGCTTTAGGGGAAGAGAACCAAAGCAAGATGCCCTATTAAAAAGAGCCGGATTACTAGCAGAATAATTACCTTTCATCATCAACAACAAACCAACTTTGACCACCAGCTTAACCCGATGAATAAAGTCAGTTACAACTTGCCTACCTATCAAAAAGCACTCAGTGTAATGCTTTTTATAATTGTATTGGTGTTTATTCTAATTATAGGCAAAGGCCTATTAATCCCGTTGTTTATTGGAGGTTTTTTTGCGATTTTATTTACTCCAATTTCAATTTGGCTGGAGTCAAAGAAAATTCCTAAAACAATTTCTTGTTTAATCTCACTACTACTAATGAGCGCTTTGGTGGGGGGACTAATTACCTTTGTAATCACCAACGTTGCTGACTTCTCAAAAGACTTTGAGGATGTATCCGGAAGGATTACAGAGTATGCCAACGATATAGATCAGTGGGGCCAAGACATGTTCAGTTACGATCTGGGAGTCAGTGAAAAAGCTAATACCGATTACCTGAAAAACCAACTTTCCCAAAACAGCTCTAGCATTTCAAACTTTGCAATGAGGACAGTAGGCTCCCTGACTGGAATCGTGTTGATCCCTGTTTTCATGTTTTTTTTTCTGCTCTACCGTGACCACCTGACAAATGTGATTATTCATATTTACAGCGATAAAGATCCAGAATTGGTGAAATTGAGAATCGTCACTTTGCGAAAAGTTATACTCGGATACATCGTTGGAGTGGTAAAAGTTATGGGGATTTTGGCAGTGATGAACATTACAGCATTCAGTCTTCTGGGTATAAAGCACGCTGTGTTCTTCGGTACTTTGGGTGCTATGCTTAACATTATTCCTTACGTAGGTCCTTTTTTCGGAGCTATGCTCCCTATGATTTATTCCTTTCTCACCAAAGACAGCCTTTTTTATCCTTTGGGGGTACTTGTGAGTTATCAAGTCATTCAGGCAATCGAGGGCAATATTTTGACTCCAAAAATTGTAGGTGGAAATGTGAATCTAAATGCATTCATCACCTTCCTAGGCTTAATCATAGGAGGAACTATTTGGGGAGTTGCTGGTATGATCTTGGTGATTCCAATGATGGCCATTTTGCGAGAAATTTTTGATTTAAGCGAAGACACCAGACCATTTGCATTGCTCATGGGAGAGGAAGAAGGTATAAAAAATAAAAAATCAATTGAAAAAGATGCAGATTCCGAACAAGCTGAAGCTTAATTATTCCATACGTTTTTTATTCTGTCTACTATTCTTAGCAATGATAGCATGTGATACTGACGAAGATAAAAAAGGCAGATTTCTTCTAAAAGGCAATGAGAAATTAGAATCTGATGATCCAAAAGGAGCCATGACTTATTATGCCGAAGCCATCGAAATAGATTCTGCTTTCTCTGAGGCTTACTATAATAAAGCATTGGCTCATTTGCAGCTCAAACAATTGGATGAAAGCATAGCTGATCTCTCTTTAGCCATAAGATACAATGTCAATTTCTATGACGCAGTTTTCCAAAGAGGCTTAAATTACCTTGACAATGGGGAATTTTATAAAGCTAAAGAGGATAGTGAGTCACTTATGAAAATCGACTCTTCTAATTGGAAATCCTTTTTTTTGGTAGGATTGGTAGAAGAAAGGTTTAAAAATTACCCTGGAGCTCTTACCGCATTTCAGGAAGCTTCCCATCTAGCACCTGACAATTCAGATTTATTAGTTAATCAGGCTACTGTATACTATTATCAGAAAGATTTCGAGAAAGCGATGGCAATCCTTGAAGACGCGGAAAAAATTAATCCTGAGGAAGCTAATTTATATAATCTCCGGTCGATGATTCTTTTTGATCAACAGAATTATCAAGCAGCTCTTCAGGCTGTTGAGAAAGCAATACAATGGAACAATCGTCAGGCTTATTATTATAACAACAAAGGCTTGTATCTGCTTTTCCTTGACCAACCTGAGGAAGGTCTTGAACTCATCAATCAGAGTATTCAGATGGATTCTAAAAATCCTTTTGCATTACGCAACAAAGGAATATACTACGTGATCAAAGGAGATAAAACTTCAGCGCTGCAATATCTTGACGATTTGGCCAAAGATTATCCGGATATGGAATTGGTGCAGGAATACGTTCAAAAAGCTAAATCGCTTTAATCGAGAAGTTATAAGACAAAAAAAAACCGCAACCAATAAGGTTACGGTTTTTTTAGTGAGTGGTTAATATTATGCTTTTGCTTTGATCAAGTTCAATGCTGAACCAGCCTTGAACCATTCTATCTGACCTTGATTATAAGTATGATTAACTTGAAGCGTGTCAGAAGATCCATCAGCATGGTGAAGCACTACCTGAAGCTGTTTTCCCGGTACAAATGAAGTCAATCCTACGATGTCAATGCTGTCATCCTCTTGTACCAAATCGTAATCGTCAGGATTATCAAATGTCACTCCTAGCATTCCTTGCTTCTTCAGGTTTGTCTCATGGATTCTAGCAAATGACTTCACCACAATAGCACGTACTCCTAAGAATCTAGGTTCCATTGCAGCATGCTCACGGGAAGATCCTTCACCGTAATTTTCATCTCCTACTACGATTGTACCGATCCCATTATCTTTATAGTCACGCTGAGTAGCCGGCACTTCGCCATATCCACCTTTTAGCTGATTCTTGACAGAATTGGTTTGATCGTTATAGGTATTCACTGCCCCGATAAGCATATTATTAGAAATATTATCTAAGTGTCCTCTATATCTCAACCAAGGGCCAGCCATAGAAATATGGTCCGTAGTACATTTCCCTTTAGCCTTTATAAGAAGTTTCAATCCTTTAAGGTCAGTTCCTTCCCATGGTTTGAAAGAGTCCAATAACTGAAGCCTATCAGAAGTAGGGCTTACCTCCACCACTACGTTAGATCCATCTTCAGCAGGCTCTTGATATCCTGCATCCTCCACTGCAAATCCATTGGTAGGAAGTTCCAAACCAGTTGGTTCATCCAATCTCACAGACTCACCTTCCTCATTGATCAGAGAATCTGTCAACGGGTTGAAGGTCAGATCGCCCGCAATAGCCATAGCAGTCACGATCTCAGGAGATGCAACGAATGCATGAGTATTTGGATTACCATCAGCACGCTTCGCAAAGTTTCTATTGAAAGACGTAATGATAGAGTTTTTCTCTTGTTTATCTGCGCCATGTCTAGCCCACTGACCTATGCAAGGTCCACAAGCATTTGCGAGCACTACTCCGCCCATTTGACCAAAAGTATCTAAAAACCCATCACGATCCACCGTATATCTTACCTGCTCGGAACCTGGAGTAATGGTATATTCAGATTTGGCTACTAATTTTTTATCCACTGCCTGCTGAGCCAAAGATGCTGCTCTAGAGATGTCTTCGTAAGATGAATTGGTACAAGAACCGATAAGTCCCACTTCCAATTTTGCTGGCCAGCCATGTTCTTTCACTGCTGCTGCAAACTTAGAGATAGGCCAAGCCAAGTCAGGAGTAAATGGACCATTGACGTGAGGCTCCAATTCTGAGAGGTTAATTTCGATTACTTCGTCAAAGTAGGAGGATGGGTCAGCATAAACTTCCTGATCACCATTCAAGTGCTCTGCGATTCCGTCAGCAAGATCTGCGATATCTGCCCTATCAGTTATCTTCAGGTAGGTAGCCGATTTTTGATCATAACCAAAAATAGAAGTGGTGGCTCCAATTTCCGCTCCCATATTACAAATTGTGCCTTTACCCGTTGCCGAAAGAGATTTTGCTCCATCTCCAAAGTATTCAACGATAGCTCCAGTTCCACCTTTTACAGTAAGGATCCCAGCTACTTTCAAAATAACATCTTTCGCAGAAGTCCATCCAGATAGTCTCCCTGTAAGCTTCACTCCTATTAATTTAGGGAATTTCAACTCCCATGGGAGTCCAGCCATTACATCGCAGGCATCAGCTCCACCTACACCGATAGCTATCATACCCAATCCACCCGCATTTGGAGTGTGCGAATCTGTGCCGATCATCATTCCTCCTGGGAAGGAATAATTCTCTAACACTACTTGGTGAATTATACCAGCACCCGGCTTCCAAAAGCCGATACCGTATTTGTTAGATACTGATGCTAAAAAGTCATAGACTTCTCTATTCTTATCTTTTGCTTTAGTGAGGTCAATGTCTGCACCCACTTCAGCTTGAATAAGGTGGTCACAGTGAACAGTCGATGGTACTGCTACCTGGTCTTTTCCTGCTTGCATAAACTGCAATAAGGCCATCTGAGCGGTAGCATCTTGCATAGCAACCCGGTCTGGCTGAAAATCCACGTAAGAAATACCTCTCTCATACGAATGAGATGCAGCTCCTTCGGATAGATGCGCATAAAGAATCTTTTCTGTCAAGGTAAGTGGTTTACCCACAACGGTGCGGGCAGCATTGATACGCTCTGGGTATCTTGCATACACTTTCTTGATCATTTCAATATCAAAAGCCATTATATAGGAATTTTATTAGTTAAAAGGATCGATTTTGTCGATTGCAAATATAGAAAGATAGTGGATAATCGGAACCATGAACTAGGTGTCGGCTATCCTTTTACTCTAATTTAAAACAATTTTAAGCTGTAGACTAAAATTAAAGCTATAAGCCGGAAGTGTTGGTTACCAAATAGAAACCTTTTTATTAGGTTCATAAGGTATTCTTAGGTTTAATGGGCACTTTAGTTAATTTTGCAAGCGGATAAATAGTTAAAGCCAACCCAGTTCAAACGAACTATACGTAGTTGAATCCAAATTTTAAACTTAGGTAATATCCCATTGAACTTAGAGATTAACCTTTTCTCTTTCATCCTAATCACGATCGGCCTACTTGTGGGGATTTCATGTTTTTTCATATCTATATTGGTGAAAAATGTGGCCCGAACGGTTGTATTGACCATGTATTGCGCTGCTATATGGGGATTTTTTTATGGATTAGAGTTACAGTCCACCAACCTTGAGCATATCCTTTTTTACATTAAATTCGAATACTTAGGAATTGCATTCATAGGGTCCTTATGGTTTGTGTTCACACTTAACTATACCAGCTACAAATCTCCTCACAAAAAGTGGATTATCGCACTCACATTTGTACTTCCAGTGATTTGTTACATAATGATGCTGAGTAATGACGCTCATCACCTTTTTTATACACATGTGGAGATGAACAGTGCTGGACCTTTTCCAACCATAAAATTTGAAATTGGGCCTTGGTATATGGTCAACTTGATCAATGTCTATGTGATGTTTGCTTTAGGAACTTACATCCTTTGGAAACGTTTGAAACAGGCAAATCATCTTTTTCAGACGCAGACAAAATTGATTCTTGTGGCGGTTATATTCCCATTATCTCTTAATTTGATTTATCAAACTGGGATTTATAGACCATTCGGAGTGATAGATATGACACCCTTTGCCTTTCTAAGCACTTATCTCATTGTTGGTTTTGCCATTCTAAAATACAATTTGTTTGGTATAAAACCCCTCGCCCAAGGGAAAATTATTGAGGCGATCACCAGAGGCGTTCTAGTAATGAACAATAGTTCTCAAATTATTGACTATAATCCAGCCTTGATACATTTTCTTGAAAATCCAGAAGATTTGCTGTATGGCGCTGATGGGGGAAACCTATTTTTAGGGCAACCGGAAATTCTCAATCTCCTCACAAAATCTGAAGAGAAAACAATTGAAGTACAACTTACCCGACACGGTGTAGCGAAGATCTTCAGGGTAGAATCTATTCGGCTGTATGAAAATATTTCTGTGCTGACGGGGATGATCTTATTATTTGAAGATGTCACTGACCAGAGAATGTTAACAAAACAACTTACTAAACAAACTCAAGAATTATTGCAACTTAATCAGCTAAAAGACAAATACTTCAGCATTATTTCACATGATCTAAAAGGACCTATTTACGGGGTAAAAGAACTCATTCATCTTGCACAAAATGACATTATAACCACAGAGGAACTTGTGAAACTTCTCCCTGAAATGTCTAAAAATATGGAGCAGGTTTCATTGCTATTAGAAAACTTACTAGCCTGGACGGCGTCTCAAATTCGCGGTGAAAAAGTGGTCAAAACCAACTTTGATATCAATCAAACTCTTCAAGAGCAAAGTTTACTTCTAGCTAGGATAGCTACTCAGAAAAAAATTAAAATCAAGGTCTATCACAATGAAGAATTACGAGTAGTTGCAGATAAAAACATGGTGGAGTTAATTGTGAGAAATCTACTGAGTAATGCCATTAAATTTTCTGAGAATAGAAGTCAGGTGGAGATCAATTCCTTTGTAGAAGATGGTCATTGCAAAATCAGTATTAAGGACACGGGATTAGGAATTTCTAGCGAATTTCTTCAAAAAATCAAAGACGGTCTATCCTTCACTACCTCAGGGAAAAATAATGAATCTGGGACCGGATTGGGACTGATTTTAGTAAAAGAGTATGTTGAGAAAAACAATGGCAGATTGGAAATATCTTCTGAATTAGGCAAAGGATCTACCTTCTCTATATTTTTACCACTCTGTGAAAAAGTATGACCAATTAGGCTAATTGACCTAGAAAACTCATGGTATCTACTCTGTCTGCGTACTCATCAACTGTTGGATACTGTGCCAATCCAAAGGGAATAATATCAGGTAACAGCTTATTATGCCCCACTATACATTGTATTTTATCTTCATTTTTGGCAATAAGCTCTTTTAGATGTTCAGGGGAGTTATATACTTCATAAAATAATACTGCAATTGGAGATACTAACTCCTCAGATTCCTTTAAAATCAAAAATCCATTATCTAGATGCTTATCGCCGTTGACTAGATAAATTGATTTATTATAATCGTAGTTATTGTGGTATTTATGATGATTTCCTATATCTGAATACACTTCCAATGCACCCAAAAGATCTTGGAGCTGCCTTACAGATTTAATATAAATTTTAGAGACATTTCTACACCCCAATCCAAAGTATTGAAAGATGTCTTTACCCAGATTAAGATAATCCTCTACACTTTCAGAACCATCCAAAATAGCAATTGAGGTCCTATTTTTACGGATGATATGTGGGTATTTTCCAAAATAGTAATTGAAATACCTGGAAGAATTGTCACTGCCTGTGGCGATATAAGCATCTTTACCCTTCAGCATGTCCTCTATAATAATGAAGTCTCCGAATTCCGGTTGGATCTTTATCAATCGATCAATAAGAAAATTCATTATCACCGAATCCGTTGAACTCAGTTTCAACACTGCCCGATGACCTGATAATAACACGCACATCACATCATGAAATCCTACTCCCGGGATATTTCCAGCCAACAGAATGCCGACATTCTTTGGAGCAATTACTTCAGCAAGATCGTATTTTTCAACCCAACTCTTTAAATTTTCTGCTTCCAACATGATGACGATCCCTGCCAAGGCAGATTCGATAGACTGAGGAGAAAACCAACTGTTGTTGTTGCCTGCTTTCCAGCTAAGCTCCTCTTTTTCTTCAAAGTCAAAATTTTGAAGTTCTTCTCCTAATTTTATAAAAGCGCGAATGCGGTCTATTACGATCATAATTAACTATTGGTTGAGCAAATTTACCCATTTTGAAACGATGCAAAATTGGAATTGAATTAAATTAGTTAGTATGACAACTTTTTTATTGACTCACAACGTTAAGGTTATTACTTTTGACTAACAAATATTTGAAGTTATGGCAATAATGATAACCGATGAGTGCATCAATTGTGGTGCATGCGAACCAGAATGTCCAAATACTGCGATTTACGAAGGTGGAGTAGAATGGACATGGGGAGGCGGTACAAGTTTGAAAGAAGTCACTGCACCTGACGGCACTATAATAGACGGTAATGAAAAACAAGAACCAGTTTCTGACGAATTTTACTACATCGTAACAGACAAGTGCACCGAATGCAATGGCTTCCATGAGGAACCTCAATGTGCTGCCGTGTGTCCTGTAGATTGCTGCGTGGACGATCCTGATCACCGGGAAACTGAGGAGGAATTACTGTCTAAAAAGGCTTATTTGCACGACGAATAATTCAGCGTACAATTAAGTTAATTGTTGAGATAACTATTTGATTTAGGAAATTAAGGAATTCAAATTCATCTCGGAGTTAAAATTTTGCCGGATCCGTTTGATTTCTAACGCTAAATGTCTAATCTTAGATCTTATTTTAACCAACCTTACACTTATAAATAATTGATTGTGGAAGACCAAAAAGGCTATGACAGAGAAGAAATATTCTCTAAAAAAGTAAAAGCAGGAAAGAGAACCTATTTTTTTGATGTGAAAGCAACTAGGGCAAACGACTACTACTTGACGATTACAGAAAGTAAGAGAAAAGTAAATGGAGACCAATTCACCTATGAAAAACATAAAATATTTCTTTACAAAGAGGATTTTCATAAATTTTCAGAGGCACTCAACCAAGCTGTGGACCATGTAAAAACAGAGTTGCTTCCAGATGTGGATTTTGAGCAGTACGAAAATGAAGATTCTGAGGAATTTCGTGATGAATTAAAGTGGGAATAGTAAACTGCTTCTCCTTTCATTCTATTTAGAATAAGAGATTAGTATATTTAGAGGAGGCCTATAGCCTCCTTTTATTATTTGAAATTTATGCAGAGGTTTTTTAAATATCTGATCTTATTCACCACAGTTTTCGTCCTCTTTGGATGGTATTTCTCCAATATTACTGCGTATTTGATAATTTCCCTCGTTTTGGCGGCACTTCTGCGTCCTCTGACTAATAAACTTAATGACTTTCATGTTTTAGGACAACATGCTCCCAGATGGCTTGCCATACTTTTCTCCTATTCGGCAATCATCGCATTACTAGTCCTTTTGAGTTTCTTATTTCTCCCTTTAATCAACAATCAGATTATAATTTTGAGCGACTTAGATTTGAATGGAATCTATGAGCAAATCCAAGTTCCGATTACCAGAGTTGAGAATTTTCTTTTTAGATATGAACTGCTGGAGAGTGAGCCTGGCTATCTTTTTAGTAAGTTGAAATTATCCATGATTGAGATGATCAGTGAATTCGATTTTACGAGTTTTATCGGAGGATTGATTAACATCACCAGTAGCCTTTTTATAGGCACTTTAGCAATTGCTTTCATCAGCTTTTTTCTATTGTTAGAAAATGGACTATTGAGAAGAAATCTGCTAAATCTGATCCCGAATCCTTATTTCGAATTATCCGTGGCTACCTTCACAAAGGTGGAGAAATTACTGTCCAACTATTTGTCCGGATTATTATTCCAGATGCTGGCTATCTTTTCATTAGCAAGTTTTGGATTGACGCTTTTTGGGGTGGATTACGCGTTGACCATTGCTTTATTTGCAGCTGTAGCTAATTTAATTCCTTATGCGGGCCCATTATTGGGAGCTATATTTGGAATTATTGTAGGCATCTCTACGGGTAACTTTGAGACTAATTCAGAGCTAAACTTCCTATTGATCAAGATATTGACCGTTTTTGGTTTAGTGCAGGTTACCGACAATATTCTCTTGCAACCTTTGATTTTTTCTAAATCCGTAAAAGCTCATCCGCTTGAAATATTTGTTGTTATCTTTGCCGGGGCAAAAATAGCCGGAATCATGGGGATGATTTTTGCGATCCCGGTTTATACCATTTTCAGAGTATTCGTAGTTGAATTCTACAAAGGGTATAAATCTTATAGAATATTTAAAATAAAAACTACAAATTAATGGCCTTACAATGTGGCATAGTAGGACTTCCTAATGTAGGAAAATCCACTCTGTTTAACGCCCTATCCTCTGCAAAAGCAGAAGCGGCTAATTTCCCTTTTTGTACCATAGAGCCCAACGTCGGCATGGTTACGGTACCTGACAAGAGACTTCAAATCCTTGAGGAGTTGGTAAATCCACAACGGGTACTCCCAACTGTAATAGAGTTCGTCGATATAGCCGGACTAGTAAAAGGAGCAAGTAAAGGTGAAGGACTAGGTAATAAATTTCTCGCAAATATCCGTGAAGTGGACGCAGTGATTCATGTAATCCGCTGCTTTGAAGATGATAACATTGTCCATGTGGCAGGAGGCGTGGATCCATTATTTGACAAAGAAGTAATAGATACTGAGTTGCAGTTGAAAGATCTTGAATCTGTTGAAAAGAAGATTCAGAAATCTGAAAAAATCGCAAAATCAGGGGATGCCAAAGCGAGAAGAGAACTGGAAGTTCTTTTAAAGTTCAGAGAAGCACTGACATCTGGTAAAAACGCAAGATCTGTAGAGGCGGATAAGGAAGATCTCGAGGCAGTATATGACCTTCATCTGCTGACTGTCAAACCAGTACTTTATGTTGCTAATGTGGATGAGAAAAGTCTGCATACCGGAAATAAATTTGTAGATGCTTTAAGGGCTAAGGTACAGCAGGAGAATGCGGAGGTAATCCTGCTTTGCGCAGCAATAGAAGCACAAATTGCAGAATTTGAAGAGCCTGAAGAGAAACAAATGTTTCTCAGCGAGTATGGTTTGGAAGAGAGTGGTTTAAACAAACTGATCGCTGGAGCGTATTCATTATTAGATTTAATTACCTATTTCACTGCTGGAGTTCAAGAGGTAAGAGCCTGGACTATCAAAAAAGGATGGAAAGCCCCACAGGCGGCAGGCGTAATTCATACGGATTTTGAAAAAGGTTTTATTAAAGCTGAAGTAATTAAATTGTCTGAATATGAAAAATTCAAGTCAGAAGCAGCTTGCAGAGAAAATGGAAAAATTGCTATCGAAGGCAAAGAATACATAGTTAAAGATGGAGATATTATGCATTTTAGATTTAATGTATAGTATTTACTTAAAAAAAATTGATAATTTTGTAATTGTTTATTCACCCTAAACGTTACAGTTTTATCTTATTTATTGTCTCATTTTATTTTTAATTCACCGTGAGAGTTAGACTAATATTTTCCCTTAAAAATAAGGGCTCGTACTTACCATTTCACCATCAATACATTTTGGCTCAATTCTTAAAAGGATTGATTGTCAAAGGTGGTAGAGAGGAATTCTACAATTATAACTACTTCAATTTTTCTGGTCTCAAAGGTCAGACTAAAGTAAGTAGAAGTGGTTTGCATTACTACTCAAGTCTGGTCACTCTTGTGATATCTTCACAGAGCGAAGACTTTATGGATTACTTGCTGGAGCAAGTCTTTGCAACTCCAAAAATCGAACTTGGTAACCTTATCATGGCTCCCGAGTATACGGAAATCGAAGTTGAACCTACATTAGAAACATCCAATAAATTTGTTTGTATCTCCCCGTTGGTTTTAATCACGCCTGCATTCAACGAAGAAGCGGGTAAGCGTTTTATCAGTCCGGACAGCGATGAGTTTTCTGACCTTCTTTATGAATCTACTTTGACTCGTATGGAGAGATCTGGATGGTACACTCCTGAGCAAATGGAGACCTTCTATAAATTCCAGGTTGTTCCAGACATGGTTTATGTCAATAAACTGAAGGATGCGCAAAAGAAGTTTGCTAGAATTTATGCCGTTTACGATATGGATGTAAAATATGAAGTTAGAGGCTACACGCTTCCTATCACTTTATATGCTGCACCGGAAGTACAGGATTTTGTGTTTAAATGTGGACTGGGTGCTTTTACTCATAAAGGCTTTGGCATGTTGGATCTTGCTAATCATGGTTCCGGTCCGAGAACAACCACCTACAAGTTCAAAAGAGAAGGATTTGTTCCTTATAAGCCTTCTGAACGTGTTCGCGAAAATGTAGCTCCGTTACCTGAAACTGAAGCTGAAGAAAGCTCTGAAGATACTCCTGCATCAGAGGAATTATAAAAGTCTAAAAGTCTCCCTTTAAAAAGGGAGACTTTTTCATTTATGGTCTCCTTCTGTTTGGCTGTAGGTGAATATATCCAGCAAGTTGATCATACCGTGACCCTAGGTTTCGAAAGTAAACCAAAACTTGATATTCATTCTCAGTTTCAAAATAACTTCCTTCAAATTCTTTTGTGGAAAACCCCTGATCGTCCCGATATCCATATGCATAGTCATACCATCCTTGTTTGAGAAGTAAAGACGTTTTATATAGCTTCGATTCTTCATCCCATTCCATCTCTGCCTCAGGAGCACTCCCCCATCGTGTCAATGAACCAAGCAGATAAACAGGCTTTTCAGATTTGGAAATTTTTAATCGGAACGTCATAAATATATATTCACTCTCTATCTCAGCATCGCCTGCTGGTCTGTCATTTGTCTGAACCAAGTATTGGCCATTTAAATCTAGGTATTGAGAATAGGCTACTTCAGGACGGGGGCTATCCACCACGCCTTCAGCATAGATTACATCCGGTTCGACATTGATATGAGCCACATTTACTCCAGTAGCTCGAATAAATCTTAGATCAACATACCGAAATTCATTCCCCGCGTCAAATGAGTTACTTCCATCAAAAGATTCATATCTAAGTATTTTGGAGCTTTCATTGGTGAACGTTGGTGCTTCGAGTGTTTTAGCGTTATCCCACCTTTGATTTTGAACGAGTAAAACCTTGATTTGCGAAGCTGGACTAGTTACCTCACCTGAAGAATAATTAACCACCACATTCATTTGTTGGGCTTTATCTCTATTCTGCGTTTGTGATGGGGGGACAATCTCTGCTCCTATTTTGAGAAAATTCTCATATACCATAAAACGCTTTGTAAGAATCACATCCGACTCGTCCCTTTTTCTATATACCATAAGCATATAGTTGCCTGATTTACTCACTTGAGGAAGACTAAATTTGTAATGAATATAAGGAAGTCTTGTATTGACTGAATACTCGTAATCCTGAATATTAAATTCATTGAACGTATTCAAAAAATCATTATCCTTCAATTGAGACTTGGTCCAATCTGCATCGCAATGAATCAACTTCGCTGAATATAACTCAGGGTCATAGGCAAGATCATCAAAAACCAGTATTAATGGGTTGCCACCGTTCATCTGTATCACAGGAGCATTCAGCTTACTGTCAAATTCTGATCCTTCTGGAAACAATCTAACTGATTGAATGTGGTCTTTGAATACTTGGTCTTCTAGCTTTTGGGAAAAAGCAACATGAGTAAAAATCGTAACTAATAAAAAACTAGCAAAAAGGAATTTGGTCTTCATTCTGAAAAATAGGCAAAATGAAGACCAAATCTAAAAATTGTTAGGATAGAACTTCCTGAACTGATGAAATTTGATCTACCAATTTCTCCCAGTGGCTATTATGCTTGGCTAATTTGGTTTCTATAGCCAGGTAAGATTCTTGGATTTCCATGGCTTCTTCCTCCTTAGAATACAATTCGGGATCCGCCATCTTTCTCTCCAAACCCATTTTCTTTTCTTCGAGCTTTTCGACTTCCTTTTCCACCAACTCCAACTCATCTTCCAATTTGCGAAGATCTTTTTTAGCCTGCAGCACTTCTGGGTTGTTTACTATTGGTTTCTTCTCAACTTTCTTTTCTGGCTTCGGGACCTGAATTGCAGGTTGCGCAGGAACTTGGTTTTCGCGCCAGCTTTCATATTCAGCGTAGGTGCCTGGGTATTCTTTGATCTCGTGATTTTCTATATACCAGATTTTATTTGCCACTCCATGAATAAAATGTCTGTCGTGAGATACTGTGACAAAAGTACCTTCATATTGTTGAAGTGCCTGAATCAGAATATTCACCGATTGAAAGTCCAAGTGATTGGTAGGCTCATCGAGGAGCAGGAAATTAGATTCGGATATCAATGTTTTCGCCAGCGCAACTCTGGATTTCTCACCACCAGAAAGCACTTTAATCTTTTTGAAAACTTCCTCATTGGTAAACAGAAAGCATCCTAAGACTCCACGCAATTCCATCTCTGTCTTCGTACTCCCAGCCTGCATCATTTCCTGTAGAATCTCATTATCCAAAGTCAAAGCTTCTAACTGATGCTGTGCAAAAAATGACTTGACCACATTATAACCTTCCTTTCTTTCTCCGTCAAGGTTCTTTTCTGACCCATCAATGATTCTTAAAAGTGTAGACTTCCCTTTTCCATTAGCACCAATTAAAGCAATCTTATCTCCACGCTCAATCCTGGCAGTGGTATTTTTTAAGATTACATTATCTCCATAAGCCTTTGAAATATGATCCATCGTAATGACATCTCTACCTGATTGCTTTGAGAATTTGAATTTAAAATTCACAGACACCTGGTCATCCACCACCTCATGCACTTTTTCCAATCTGTCCAACGCCTTGATTCTTGATTGTACCTGGTTGGATTTGGTAGCTTTAGCTCTGAATCTCTCAATAAACTTCTCAGTTTGCTTAATCATCTGCTGTTGATTCTCATAAGCATTCTGCTGAATCCCCATACGTTCTTTCTTTTCCTCCTTATAGTAAGAGTAATTTCCAGTGTAAAGGGTAAGGGAATTATTAGCAACTTCCACCGTACTGCTGATACAATTATCCAAGAAGGTCTGATCGTGAGATACTACGATTACAGCACCTTCATAATTTTTCATGTAGTTTTCTACCCATTCGATGGAAGGAAGATCTAAGTGGTTGGTTGGCTCATCAAGCATCAAAAGCGATGGCTTTTCCAACAAGAGCTTTGCTAGCATCACTCTCATTCTCCATCCTCCTGAAAAAGTCCGGAGCGGTTTATTCAAATCAGCAGATTTAAACCCAATGCCTTCCAACACCTCTTCAGCTTTGGCCTTGATGGTATAGCCTTCATTTGCCTCAAATCTATCTTGAAGAAACGCTAAACGGTTGATGATGTCATCCGAATAATCAGTTTCCATTTTTTTCAACACCTCATCGATTTCATCCTGAAGCGCCAGTGTTTCTTTAAATGCCGCCAAAGCCACATTCAAAATACTATCGTCGGATTGATAGGAAAGTAAATCCTGATTCAGAAATCCTATGGTACAATCTTTGGCTTTTTGTACTTCTCCAGAAGAAGGTTGGAAATCTCCATTGATAATTTTCAACAAGGTAGATTTACCTGTACCGTTTTGACCGACAAGACCAATTTTGTCTTTAGGCTTAATATGTAAGTTGGCATTTTCATACAACGGACGCCCGCCGATGAAGTAAGAAAGGTTACTAATTGATAACATGGCGCAAAAATAAACATAAAGCCGTTTATACACCTTCTAATTCGAAACATTCTCAATGTTTCTTATATTACTACTTCTATAAAACGAACAACTATGAAACCACTATGCAAACTTTCTCTAACCTTAGGTTTAGGAATCTCACTCCTGTCATTTGGCTGTCAGCAAGAGCAAAAAGCTGAGGCTCAAAACTTTAAATCTCCTCAGTCCGCCAACAAAATTGACATCAGCTCTGCCAAGGCTGAGGTGCAATTGGCCAAAATTAAACTTCCCGCTAATTTTAAAATAGATGTGTGGGCGGCTGAAATTCCGAATGCTAGATCTATGACTGTCTCTGAAGATGGGATAGTTTTCGTTGGAAACACCAAAGGTAATTCAGTTTATGCAGTAATTGATGAAGACGGAGACGGAAAAGCGGATACTAAATTTGTAATCGCAAAGGATCTAAACACTCCAAATGGCGTCGCACTCAAAAACGGTGATCTATACGTTGCGGAGATTAATAGAATTATACGCTTTAAGGATATCAAAAACACGTTGGCAAATCCTTCTTATGAAGTGGTTTATGACGGTTATCCTACCGAGACACATCATGGATGGAAGTTCATCGCATTCGGACCTGACGGAAAACTATATGTTCCAGTGGGCGCCCCCTGTAATATCTGTGAGCCAGAAAAAGAAATTTTTGCAAGCATCACTAGACTGGATGTAGATTCTCCCGACCCAACACCTGAAATCGTAGCGCATGGCATTAGAAACACAGTAGGCTTTGACTGGGATCCTAAAACTGGTGAGCTGTGGTTTACCGACAACGGTCGGGATATGCTGGGCGACGATGTACCAAACTGTGAACTTAATCACCTGACTAAGGTTGGCCAACATTTTGGATATCCTTACTGGCATCAAGGTGATATTAAAGATCCTGAGTTTGGTGATAATGGCGGACCTGCAAGTGATTATGTAGCTCCAGCAGCTAAACTGGGTCCTCACGTAGCTCCTCTGGGAATTAGATTTTATGAGGGAAAAATGTTCCCTCCAGAATTTTCAAATCGTGCGATCATCGCAAAACATGGATCTTGGAACAGAACCAAGAAATCAGGCTACACAGTCACTTCTATTCAGATTGAAGGTAATAATGCCAGCGATGAAAAAGACTTTGCTACTGGCTGGCTAGATGAAGCTTCGCAGGAAGCTTGGGGTCGTCCAGTAGATGTACAGGAATTAAAAGATGGAAGTCTGCTCATCTCTGATGACCAAGCAGGTGTAATTTATCGGGTCACTTATACAGAGAAATAAAATATAAAAAAGGGAAGCAAATACTTCCCTTTTTTAATTATTATATATGTCCGCTTTTCTGTCAGTAAAGAGGCGAAAACCTTGTAGAATTGGGTAAACTCAGTAAATTAAGCTCCTACGGTCATCCGTCACTGAGCTTGCCGAAGCATCCGTCTTCGGGCTGTTAAATCATAGAAAATAAGGCTACTGGTACTATCATGTATATCCTAAAATGCATCAATAAAGACAAAAAGAGGCTTACATAATGGTAAACATTCTCATAGCCGGTATTCTTTCACCCGACATTTATCTTCCAGCCAAATAAATTCATTTCAACCAATCTGGTTTAGTCGTTATCACTTCTGCTTGGAGCTGATTCAATAGATTATATAATCCGAAGTAGGTTCTGTTCACATATAACCCATGTCTGGATCCTCTCGCCTGATTCGATTTTTTGAAAAGCTTGTCATTGGAGACGCGATCTCCCAATTCGAAAATCCGTTCGAAAAACCCATCATCAGAGAAGTCAAATTTGTCTACATGAAATGGCTTACCAAGCAAAGAGATCATCTCAGTGAACACCGCTTTGAAATAGACTTGTTCTTCTGGGGTATCTCTGTCAGATATAAACTCCAAATCAAAGAATATCTGATCCAACTCGGTAGCATTAACCAGCAAACTCTTCTGGATTAAGGCAAAATATCCTTGATAGAAATCCTCAGGAATCACTTTTACACAGCCAAAGTCAATCACTCCCAACTGATCATTTTTTTGAATTATGAAATTGCCGGGATGCGGGTCAGCATGAACTTGTTTAAGGTTGTGAACTTGATGGTGATAAAAATCCCAAAGTGCCTGACCTATTTGATTACGTGATGTCTGACTAGGTTTGGTTTCCAACCATTCCTTAAGATGCGATCCTTCTATCCAATCCATGGTAATAATTCGCTCTGCACTCAGCTCGTCATAATAGGTGGGAAAGCTAAGGTTTGGAATATGGCTACACGCCTCAGAAATCTCTCGTGACCGTCTTACCTCTAAGATATAATCAGTCTCCTCCAACAGCTTCTCTTCTACTTCTGACATGTAATGATCAAGTTCTTTCTCATTCATATTGAGTATGCGAAGGGCAAAAGGACGAACCAGCTTGAGGTCAGAACTTACAGAGTCAGAAACTCCCGGATACTGAACTTTTACGGCCAAAGATTTGTCACCCAAGGTAGCTTTGTGAACTTGACCGATAGATGCTGCATTCACGGCTGATTTAGTAAATGTGTCGAAAATTTGATCCGGAGATTTATCGAAATACTTCTGGAACGTCTTTACCACCAGAGGATAAGATAGTGGCGGGGCAGAATACTGAGCCATAGTAAATTTGTCCTGATACGCTCTAGGCATCAAATTTTTGTCCATAGACATCATTTGAGCCACTTTCAAAGCGGAACCTTTCAGCTGACTGAGGGAATTGTAAATATCTGTAGCATTATTCTGATGCAATTCTTCTCGATCCATCGAAGGATTGACCATTTTTTTGGCATAGTGCTTTACATAATTCCCACCTACTTTAGCGCCGGTAGAAATGAATTTTGCAGCTCGCTGAACCTTAGTTGTTGGTATGCTCTGCTGCTCTTTTAAATGATCTGACATGCTATTTGGATTGATACATGAATTTTGCAAAATCTAAAAATGAATCTAATGCGCTTTTTCCCATCAGGTCAAAAGCTAAATTCACCGATTTCTCAATGGCTGCATCTGTTTTTTCAAATCGTGGAGAACTATCCTCCAACCAGTATCTAAAGACAAACCACACTTGAATCCACAATGCCTCATCATATTTATCACTTAAATATGGACGCTCTGCTATTTCCGTGGATTCCTTACCTTCTGACACAATATCTTTAGCAAAATCTTTAAAGGCTTTCTTAAAATCACCCGACTCTTTTGGTAAAGTAGATAAGGAGCGGGCTCTACTTTGATAAAGGCAAAGTAGATAAGACCGGTTTTTCTTTAAAACTTCGATCCAGGTAAACATGAATCCCAAGAATTTCTCTCTTGAAGAATACTCTTTGAATGCCTCTTGTTTGTCTATGTCTACTAATGTGTCGTGAAATAAGTCTAGCCAAATTGCTGACTTTATAGATTCAAAGGAAGTGAAGTAAGTATAAAAATCTTCCTCCTTCATTTTGAGTTCTTTCGCAAATTTATAGACTGAAGCTGGCGAATGACCATGCTCTAAAACATGCTCTTTGTACTTTTCTATAATGATTTTTCTATAATCTTTTATAACTGTTTTCTTCGTTGGCATTGCTTCCATAATTATCTGTTCTAGTCATAGTGGTAAACAGGCAAACAAGCTATCAAGTTTAGAAATAGTTATAAAAAAACCGGAAGGTTTAGCTCCGGTTAAATTCTCTAATTAGCATCAGATTTTATTTGACTTTTTCGATGACCAAATTATGATTGGTATAGATGCACACATCAGCTGCTATATTCAGACTTTCCCTGACCATCTCCTCTGCTGTAAGTTGAGGTGCGAATTTCTTCATTGCTCTAGCCGCTGATTGAGCGAACATACTTCCCGATCCAATTGTTGCTATTTCCAGATCAGGTTCGATCACATCTCCACTTCCGGATATAATCAAGATGTCTTCTGCATCAGCCACGATCATCATGGCTTCCAGCTTACTAAGCATTCGATCAGTTCTCCATTCTTTGGCGAGTTCCACCGCTGCACGTTTCATATTGTTACCAAACGCGCCCAACTTCTCCTCAAACTTTTCCAGAAGAGTAAACGCATCAGCAGTAGATCCTGCAAAGCCGGTAACTATTTTTCCACCCTGCAAAATTCTGAGTTTTTTTACGCTGCTCTTGGCAATTGTATTGCCTAATGTGGCTTGACCATCTGCTCCTATTACTACCTCTCCATTGTGACGAATAGCAACAACAGTGGTTGATTTAATTCTTTCCATAATTTATAAATAAAATTCCGGTTCACGTAAAACTAACGTTGAATCTTGAATGAGATTCACTCTTTTCAATATTCGCATAATTACCAATTGTCTGCCTTACTACGTCCTTACTCCAATAACTATACAAAAAACAAAAAGTCCTGAAATCAGGACTTTTTGACAGTTTATTTTTTTGATAGATCAGACTAGCAGTCTGATTGGATCTTCTAACATACTCTTCAAAGTAAGTAAGAATGCTGAACCTATCGATCCATCGACTACTCTATGATCACAAGATAAAGTCACCTTCATCACATTACCGATCTGCATCTGCCCATTCTTTACAATGACCGTTTCTTTAATTCCGCCTATCGCCAAAATACATGCATCAGGAGGATTAATTATAGCAGTGAATTCATCTATACCAAACATCCCCAAGTTGGACACTGTGAAGGTATTTCCTTCCCAATCTTTTGGCTGTAGTTCCTTATTTTTAGCTTTTCCACCTAGACTTTTTGCCTGAGTAGAAATCTGAGAAAGTGTCAGCGTATCTGCAAATCGAATTACAGGAACCAACAATCCTTCTTCCACCGCCACTGCCATACCGATGTGGATATGATCATTATAACGTATGGTGTCGCCGAGCCAGCTTGAGTTTACTTTTGGGTGCAGGCGCAAAGCTGCTGCTGCGGCTTTGATCACCAAGTCGTTAAATGAAATCTTCACAGGGGAAATTTCATTCATACTTTTTCTTGCTTCTATCGACTTATCCATGTTGATCTCCATGGTCAAGTAGAAGTGTGGTGCTCCAAACTTACTTTCGGCAAGTCGCTTAGCAATCACTTTTCTCATCTGAGAAACTTTCTCTTCACGATAGCTTTCCTGACCTACCGTGGGAGCGGGTGCAGAGGCTGATGGCTGAGGTGCTGCAGACGGCACAAAATTTTCAACATCACGCTTTACTATTCTTCCTCCATCTCCTGAACCACTGACAGCCCGTATATCTATTCCTTTATCTTCAGCTATTTTCTTTGCCAAAGGAGAAGCTTTTAATCTATCTCCATCCGCAGTTGAGGACGCTTGTGGCGCAGCACTTGGTTTTACCGAAGAAGTCTCCTTTTTAAGTTCTTCTTTCTTCTCTGCCGGAGCTTCAATTTTAACGTCTGATTTTTCTTCTTTTTGAGACGAATTTGATTCTTGAGCATTCAAAAGTTTCTGAAAATTTGCTCCCTTTTCCCCAATTACAGCGAGCACTCCATCAACTGGAACGCTGTCACCCGCCTCCACTCCTATATATAATAGAACCCCATCCTCATAGGACTCAAGTTCCATTGTTGCTTTGTCTGTTTCAACTTCGGCCAGAATTTCACCTGACTTCACTTCATCACCGACCTTCTTCAACCAAGTTGCAATAGTTCCTTCTTGCATGGTATCCGACATTTTCGGCATCGTGATGAGTATGGCATTGATTTCAGATACATCAACTTTCTCTTTTGAAGCGTCAGATTTAGAGGGTTCAGACTTTTCTTCTTCTTTTGGAGCTTCCTCCTTTTTATCTTCAGAGCTGCTATCTGAGGCATCAAGAAGACTTTGGAAATCTTCACCTTCCTCCCCTATGATTGCTATTACGCCATTTACCGGCACAGCATCTTTCTCTTTTACTCCGATATATAAGAGCACACCTTCGTCGTAGGATTCGAGCTCCATGGTTGCTTTGTCAGTTTCGACTTCAGCCAAAATATCTCCAGGTTTAACGGAGTCTCCTACTTTCTTCAACCATGCAGCGATCACCCCTTCTTCCATGGTGTCACTCATTTTAGGCATTCTTATTATTTCGGCCATTGTTATTGCGTCCTATGCGTTTTTTAAAGTGTCCAAAAATAGTTTTTATAATGTCTTTATTCAAATTTAAAACTAGTATTTTCCCCTGCATTTCAGCCTTTCATATATATCTCCTTGATATGCCTCTTATAGAAACCTCTTCCTATCAACGACCTACGTGGTTATTTAACGCTCATTTAGAGACAATTTACCCTTCACTTTTCCGAAAAGTATCTATTCAAAAACCTGAAAATGAGAGAATACAAACGATTGACCAAGATTTTTTAGATCTAAAATGGTATCGACAAGGTAGTTCAAAACTAGTAATCCTTAGCCATGGGCTGGAAGGAAGCAGCTCAAGCAGCTATATTTTAGGAATGGTAAAAATATTTCTAGCCCATCAATTTGACGTACTTGCCTGGAACTTTCGCGGCTGTGGAGAGGAAATGAATGAGCAGTTGACCTTTTATCATTCCGGAGCCACCTATGATCTGGATACAGTCGTATCCCATGCCGAGAAAAAATATGATGAAGTATATTTAATAGGTTTCAGCTTGGGAGGAAATCTCACACTCAAATACTTGGGAGAAAAAGGAAACTCTGATTTTAAAATAAAAAAAGGCGTCGTAATTTCGGCCCCTCTCCACCTGAGTTCATCTAGTAAAAAAATCTCTGAAGTACAGAATTTCCTTTACTCACATAGATTTCTAACCTCTCTCAGGAAAAAAATAATTCAAAAAGAGAAAGAATTCCCTGGAAAAATCCCCATTGATAAACTCAAAAGTGTTACTACTTTGGCGGACTTCGATGACTATTTTACTGGCCCCCTTCATGGGTTTTCGGATGCTGAAGAATATTATAAGGAGAGCTCTTCACTTTTTTTCTTAGAGGGAATTAAAGTGCCTACATTGATCTTAAATGCCCAAAATGATCCTTTTCTAAGCCCTGCCTGCTTTCCTACCCACTTGATAAAAACTCTAACGTTCGTCTACGGGGAGTTTCCAAAGGTAGGGGGCCATGTAGGTTTCAGCAATCCAAATTCTTCCCTACCATATTATTCGGAGCGAAGGGCAGTTGAATTTATTACCGACGTTAGCTAACTTTCAGCTTATTACCCAAATAATTATGTGCGGACGATATTCTCTGAGTAAAACTAAACAAGACCTTCAGGATAGGTTTGAGGCAGAAATGCTTCCTAAATTTCAGCCTCGCTATAATATAGCTCCTACCCAATTGGTTCCAGTCATTACCTCTCAAAGTCCAACGGGATTTTCTTTCTTCTATTGGGGGATCACTCCAGATTTTGGGAAAAACAGACCCGTCTCCCAGAAATTGATTAATGCAAGGGCTGAGACAGTGGCTGAAAAAATTTCTTTCAAGTCGTCTTTTCAAAAACGCCGATGCATTATTCCAGCTGATGGTTTTTACGAATGGAAGAACTTGGGGAAGAAAACGAAAATCCCATATCGATTCACTTTAAGAGACGATGAACTGTTTTCATTTGCTGGAATTTGGGAAGAATTTGAAGGAGTGGATGGCGAAATCCAACATACCTTTATCATACTGACCACCAGCCCAAATGAAATCATGCATGAGGTACACGACAGAATGCCGGTAATTTTGACAAAAGAAACTGAGAAGATTTGGCTTGATAATCATTCTGAAGAAGAGAAACTCAAAAACTTATTTTCACCCTTCTCAGCAAAGTCAATGTTGAGCTATACCGTTTCTCCCTTAGTCAACTCAGTGAAAAATGATCAACCTTCCGTCATTAATCGAACCGCTCCAATGGATCAGCATGGAAATTATACCCTTTTCGGTTAATTCATGTGATCGAACCATCTTTTGTTTGGTAGAATTGATCTCCCGATATTGCTAAAGATATCTGTAAACCCAATTTTAACATGAAAAAATCCAGAATTCTAGGCGCAGGTCATTATTTACCTGAAAGAATAGTCACCAATGATGACCTTTCTCAAATGATGAATACAAACGATGAGTGGATCGTTGAGCGCACCGGTATCAAAGAACGAAGATGGTTTACACCAGGAGTAGATACGGTTACAAGCATGTCCAAAAAAGCTACTGAACTTGCTCTTGATCGGGCAGGACTTAAAGCTTCGGAAATCGACTTTATAGTGTTTGCTACGATCACTCCCGATTATTTTATTCCCGGCAATGGGGTACTTCTACAAAGGGAATTGGGAATGGGCACCATCGGTGCATTGGATATTCGCAATGCCTGTTCTGGATTTATTTATGCTCTTTCTATAGCCGATCAGTTTATCAAAACTGGGATGTATAAAAAAATTCTTGTGGTAGGAGCAGAAATTCAGTCTTCTGCTTTGGATAAAAGCGATGAAGGTAGGTCCAGTGCTGTAATTTTTGCAGATGGAGCTGGAGCTGTAGTCGTGGGCGCTGTGGACTCTGACCAACCTGGAATTCTTTCTACCCATTTACATGCAGAAGGAGAATATGCTGAAGATTTGTATTGTAGAGATCCTGGAAGTAGCCGAGAGGTAAGAATATCACCAGAACTTATAGAATCAGGAAGCTTCTTCTTAAAGATGAATGGAAATGCAGTGTTTAAGCATGCAGTAGTGCGCTTTATGGAAGTGATCAAAGAAGCGTTGGAAGCAAATAATCTCGATCAGTCAGCACTTGACTTACTGGTTCCTCATCAGGCCAACTTAAGAATCAGCCAATACATCCAAAAGCAATTGGGACTACCTGAGGAAAAAATATTTAACAACATCATGCATCTGGGAAATACCACAGCAGCCACTATTCCGATTGCACTTAGCCAGGCATGGGAACAAGGAAGGATTAAAGAAGGCGATTTGATTTGTCTGGCTGCTTTCGGTTCAGGGTTCACATGGGCTTCAGCATTATTACATTGGTAATATGTCGAAAAAAGACTCTGATCTAGATTTAGAACTTTGGATGGATAAAGAAATTATTCTCCGACAAAATAAATTGAAACATGAATTTTGGAACATTCTTTCAGAAACTGCAAACTCCTTTTCCAGTGAAGAAATTAAGACGATTCATAAAACCTCCCGTGGGGCTAAGCTTACCAAAGGAAATAATTTAGCAGGTTTTCCTTATCAGGTATTAGATATTTCTCGAGATTTCAATCCTGAAAATGGATTAAATATCAGAGTTTTGAACTGGTTTGGACATGGTATGTTTATATTCATTTTGCTAGGAAAAAATCATCCAAAAAAGTTGGATGACGCATTTATTGATACTGGATTTAAGTTCTGCTTAACTAACAGCGAATGGGATTATAAACGACTTATACAGAAAGACTCTGCTACTCAAAACCCAAAAGATTCTGAAGTTGACCCTTCAAAAGTGGTTCAATGGATGCTACAATTGACCCCTACTTCCAGCTCAACAGACACGATCACAATGCTGAGAGATAAAATAAAAAAAGTATTCAATCTACTCGGTTCACATTTAGGATAAAGAAGGAATTAACTTATTTTTAAACAGGAATGAGCCCTATCCGTAAACTATTCAGATTCGCCATAAGTGGACAAGTACATAGTGTAAGATTCAGCGATATCAACTGAATCACTCAAACAAAAAATATTTATGAAATATATTCTCTTTGTCTTACTTCTGATTAGCAAATCGCTTTTTGCCCAAGAATCTGCAGTGACACGACAGTACAATCGTGATTCCACCATAATGGCATCAGGAGTATTAACCAATGGACAGCGTGATGGTCTTTGGAAATATTACAATCCAACTACCAACAACTTGTTGACGGAGGGTCTTTTCAAAAACGGAATAAGAGAAGGAGCTTGGACCAGCTTTTATTCAGACGGAAAGAAAAATTTGACCGCGGAATATAAGAATGGTGTGCTTTTCGGACCTTCCAAAAAATATGATGCCGATGGAGCTTTGAAAATGGAAATGATCTTCAAGGACAGCGTTTTGGTCGGAAAATACTTAGAATATTTTGGGTCTACAGGAATGCCAGATTACATCAATCCCATGCAAATATCTGTAGAGGGGCAGTATGAAAGAAACAAAAAAACTGGTCAGTGGATCAAATACTTTCCCTACGGTGAGATCTCAATTAGGGAGTTCTATGTCGAAGGATTACGTGAAGGACCTTATTTAGAATACAATGAAGAGGGCGATCTTATTTTAGAGGCGGTTTATAAAAGCGATAAGTTAGAGGGAACCTACCGTAAATATTCATATCCAAATTTAACGCTGGAAGTAGGGAACTATAAAAACGGAGAGAAAATAGGCGAGTGGAAACGATATTTTGAAGGCACCAAAACTCTGGAGGCTGAAGAATATTTTGATACTGAAGGAAATCAAATCGGAACTTGGAAATATTATTATGACAATAGAAGATTGGCGAGAATAGAGAAGTATGAAAATGGAATAGCGGTAGGCACATGGGAAGAGTATTTTCCCAATAAAGATCTAAGCAAGCGAAAGACCTTTGAGTTAGGAGTACCAGTGGGAGACTACATAGAATATCACAGTTCTGGTAATGTATCTGTCCAAGGACAATACATTAGTGGTATGAAAACTGGGCTTTGGAAGAGTTATTTTCCAGATGGTGAGCTTTATTCTATTGGGGAATATAGAAATGATCTTAAAACCGGCCTTTGGAAATACTTCAATAAAATCGGAATTCTTGTCGCAGAAGGAGAGTACATTTTAGGTCTGGAAAATGGACAGTGGGTATATTATTATGATGGTGGACAATTAAAATCAGTCGGAACATATAAGCTAGGTTTCGAAGATGGAATTTGGGGTCTTTTCTATGACAACAAGCAGTTGACTCAAGAAGAAACTTGGGACAACGGCAGACTACTTAGTGTAACTGATTATAAAGGATATGGGGAAGGGAAATATTTAGAAAAAGGCACTCTCCAAAATGGGAACGGAACACGATTCACCTACTACGTTTCCGGTAAGAAAGAATCAGAGGGCAGTTATCAAGCCGGAAAGGCAGAAGGGACATGGATCTTCTATCACGAGAATGGCAAAAAAGCTTCTGAAGGAATGATGAAGGAAGGCAGGAAAGAAGGACCTTGGAGATACTACAATCCTGCGGGAAGGTTAGAAGATCTTATCAATTATAAAAATGATGAAATCGTAAGTGATCTAGCTCAGGGATTTACTGATTTTAATTGATTATAAACTTTTGAAGGATCTTGAAGTTTGTATAAAAAATCTATCTACATACTATGTTTGGTTTATTCAATAAGAAATCAGAAAAGGAGAAGTTACAGGACGCCTACTCCAAAAAATTAGAAGAAGCGCATAAGGCATCTAACGTCAATCGCAAGCTGTCAGATCAATTGGCAGCAGAAGCAGAAGAATTAGCTAAAAAAATTGAGAAACTGTAAACAATTTTAGACTCAATATATTGCCATTCATCAAAAAATTAGTTATCTTCAATCACTATTTAATCTTGTCTGGTAGGATTGTTTAAGCTATAAGTTTAATAAAGGGTGATTGAGCTACGGACAAAGAATTATAAATTTTTAGGGCCAGAATAGAAATCTATTCTGGCCTTTATTTTTAATTTCTAGCGTAATCATCTTCAAGTCTCACGATATCTTCTTCATTGGATGGATTAGCAGGATCTACGTGCATCCAAATTTCTGCTACGATGCCCCACTCACCAGAACCTACTAATCTGTGACGCTCACCTTGGCTAAGAGATATTGTCTCTCCTGTTTGCATTTCTTGACTTTCGCCAAGCTCATCAGTAGTACTCCTAACGATTGATGACTTACCGGAGATCAATTTCCAAAGTTCCGCTCTTCTAAAATGATACTGCCACGAAAGTCTAGCTCCCGGAGCTACAAGCAAGAATTTAGGACTTAATTTTTGTTGCAATTGTTCTTCTGAGAGATCTACGTCATTAAAAAATGACTCTTTAAATTTTAGAATTTGAGATTCATCCAACACAAAAAATCCACCCCAAGGTCTAGTTTGGTCAATTTTTGATATTCGGAATTCTTCTTCAGTTAGGAAATCCTCAACTTTTTTGAAGACCTCTTCTTTGCTTAGTTTCGATGATAGAGAAATGGGAATCATAAGTTTACTTTATCAGGTGATTGAGCCTCAAAAATAATCAAGTATAAATAATTTATGGTTTTTAAAGCTTAAAAAAATCTTTTAATCTAATCCACTCAACAAAATGTAAAATTATCCGACAAATAAGCTTAAAATTTACTCATTTACTTATTTTTTTAGAAAAGTACTTTTATTAAAACAAAAAAAAAGTGTAATTCAAGCTTAATTTCAAAATATGAATCTGATAGATCCGCAGTCCGTAATTGACAAAATGGACGGAGTAGTTGAGATAAAAAGCTACCTGAATAAAATAAAAATTATCAAAAATCTGTATTTGAAAAAAGCGAATACCGCTAGCGAAATGTGCGTGGAGGTAGGGATTTCACTTCCCACGGTGAATATGCTACTTTCAGATCTAATGAGTTCCGGCGAAGTGATAAAAACCGGAAGAGCCGAATCTCAAGGCGGAAGGAAGCCAGAACTATATGGACTTGCAGAGGACGCATTTTATGTGCTTTCGGTGGACATCTCGAAATTTCAAATTAAGCTGGCACTTTATTCCTGCAATCATTCTCTTGCTGGAGAAAAGCAAAATCACAAAATAAAACTCAACAACGATAAAGAGACTTTTGATCAACTCTGCGATTTTATCGATTCGTATATATCCAAGTCAAAAATCTCGACCGATAAAATTATTGCATTTGGAATATCTATGCCCGGCCTTTTGGATACTGTAAATGGAGTTAACTATTCTTATTTGCGGTTTGGAAAAAATACCTTGAGAGAAAATTTAGAAGCTAGGTTCTCAAAGAAAATATTCCTTGAAAATGATGCTAGAGCAATGACTCTGGCAGAATATAAATTTGGCAGTGAACATAAGTATAAAAATGTCCTTGGAATTTTCATAGGCTGGGGAATCGGCTTGGGGATAATTATTGATGGCAAACTCTATCAGGGAGCTTCTGGATTTGCCGGTGAATTTAGCCACTCACCTATATTTGAATCACGTGATGTAACGTGCACTTGTGGCAAAAAAGGGTGCTTAGAAGCTGTAGCTTCAGGCACAGCAATTGTCAGAATGGCAGAAGAGGCAATAAGCATAGATAAAGATAGCATTTTGGCAAGAATGGTTAAAGATCATCAAGGAGATCTAATCCCGAGTGTGGTGGTAGAAGCTGCTCTTGCAGGAGACCAAAGAGCAATCACGATATTATCGGAGGCCGGATTGGATTTAGGCAGAGGAATATCGATGCTTATCCAACTACTCAACCCTGAGCTGATTATCATAGGAGGATCGGTGGCCGAAGCAAACCAATATTTGATCACTCCTATTCAGCAAGCACTCAATATCTACAGTATGGCAAAATCCAGAGAGAAATCTGAATTAGCCCTTTACAAACTGGGTGAAGATGTTGGTCTTTTAGGTGGGGTAGCAGTAGTCAATGAAATGTTATTCGAAGATCTAATCAGCCGTCCAGCCTAACTTAAAGCGCCAGAAATTCCCATGCGATTTAACTATTCACTTCGTGTTATAATGAGTCTAATTCCGATTGTATTAGTCAATCACAGTGATTCTTTTGCTCAAAACAGCAGTGCTTTTTTCTCCAAAGTCAATCCAAAAAAAGTCGGAATCAATTTTAAAAATCAGTTAAAGGAAGATAACGAAAACAACATTTTGAGATATGAGTACTTCTACAACGGGGGCGGAGTTGCTGTAGGAGATCTTGATAATGACCGGTTAGAGGACATCTTTTTTACAGGAAATATGACTCCCAACAAACTCTACAAAAATTTAGGGAATTGGAAGTTTGAAGATAGAAGCAAATCTTCAGGCACTTCGGGAAAAGATGTCTGGACCACGGGGGTATCAATGGCGGACGTAAATGGGGATGGGCTGTTGGACATCTATGTTTGCTACTCCGGAAAAGGCTCTCCAGTTGCAAGAGGTAATGAGCTATGGATTAATCAAGGTGATTTCAAATTCGTAGACGAAGCCAAAGCCTACGGATTGGATGATAATTCTAATAGTACGCAAGCACTTTTTATAGACTATGATCTGGATGGAGACTTGGACATGTACCTGCTCAACCATCATATTGAAGTCATCAACGGACTTGAGTTTGACCAAGTAAAAAGCATGCGTCATCCTGCGGCTGGAGACAAACTCTATAGAAATGATGAAGGGAAATTTATCGATGTGTCTGAGAAAGCGGGAATTACAGGAACAGCTCTCGGTTTTGGTCTTGGCGTCATTTCCTCAGATGTAAACGCAGATGGGTATCCAGATATTTTGGTGACCAATGATTACATAGAACCAGATTATTTATATATCAACAATGGCGACGGAACCTTCACCAATCGGATGACTGAATACTTTCAGCATATCTCGCATTTCTCCATGGGAGCAGATATTGCTGATATAAATAATGATGGGAAGCCTGACATTCTCACCTTAGATATGCTGCCCGAAGATAACAAACGCCAGAAACTGCTTTACGGTCCCGAAAATTATGAGCAAAACTCATTAATGATAGCGCAGGGTTTCTATCATCAAAGTATGAGAAATATGCTTCAATTAAATCAAGGATCTGGGAATTTCTCAGAAGTAGGCCAGTTAGCCGGGATTTCAAACACAGATTGGAGTTGGTCAGCTCTATTTTTTGATGCTAATAACGATGGGAATAAGGATCTTTTTATCACAAATGGGTATTATCGTGACTATACAAACCGTGATTTTTTGAAATACAAAGGAGATTATTATTTCAAACAGGCAATTGCAGGAGAAAGAGCAGACACCTTACAATTGGTGACAAGTATGACTTCCACACCCGTTCATAATTACATTTTTGAAAATAAAGGAAACTTAATGTTTATGGACAAATCCCAGGAATGGGGATTCTCAGAAAAGGGTTTTTCTAACGGTGCTGCCTATGCGGATTTAGACAATGACGGCGATCTGGATTTGGTAATTAATAATTTAAATGACTTAGCTGGACTTTATGAAAATAAATCAACAGCTGGACATTATCTCCAACTTATTCTGTCTGAAACCGGACTTAATTCATTTGCCATTGGTGCAAAAGTAGAAGTATTCGACGGAATGCATACCTATTTTTCAGAAGTAAATCCTGTGCGAGGATTTCAATCAAGCGTGAGCACTAGACTGCATTTTGGCATTGGTGACATCAGCCAGATTCCTACAATCACCATCACATGGCCAGACCGAACAGTTCAGGTGATAAAAGAGGTATCTGTAGACCAACTATTGAAAGTGGAGAAAAATAACACTTCGATATCCAAAGATAAACAGCCCATTGAGCTGCTATTTTCACAGGATGAGAATTCTCCCAACTATGTCTCCCAGAATGCTGGTTTCAATGATTTCAAACGCCAACCCCTGATGCTCAATATGCCTAGCTATATCAGTCCAATCATGGCAAAATGCGATTTAGATGGAGATGGAAATCCAGAGGTTTTTATAGGTGGGACTAAAGGGCAATCCGCAAAGATTTTCAGTTGGAAAAATAATTCGTGGGTACAGTACCAGGGATTCAAAAGTGGAAGTGACTTTACAGATGCAGTTGCCATTTTTGAAGATTTCAACGGAGATAGTCATCAGGATTTATTTATTGGAAGCGGAGGATATCATGACTATATCGGTTCAGATGAAGGATTAACAGATAGACTCTACCTGAACGATGGTACTGGTCAAATGTCTGTATACCAAGGGCTTCCAGAGTATAAATTCAGCACTGGAGCGGCAGTTGCACTAGATGCCAACGGTGATGGATATCTCGATCTCTTTGTAGGAGCGCGACTTATTCCTGGAAAATATCCGATCATTCCACAAAGTAAATTGCTAATCAACGATGGTGTAGGAAATTTCACTGACAGAACACAGGATTATCTTCCTAGTAAAGGAAATCTAGGTATGGTCACTGCGGTCGAAAAAATAGATTTTAACAGCGATGGTGTAGAAGATTTAATTGTGGCGGGAGAATTTATGCCTTTGACAATTCTGATCAATCATAAAGGAGAATCCTACGCTGATGAAACCTTGACTTTCATGGATAAACCGCTTTCAGGATGGTGGGGAAGTTTGGCCAAAGTTGATTTTGATGCCGATGGTGACATGGATTTGATAGCAGGAAACTACGGTCTGAATTCTCAATTTGAAGTAAATCAAAATAAATCCATCAAACTCTATGCGACAGATTTTGACCAAAACGGTTCAATTGATCCAATTTACGAGTGTTTCGTTGGTGAGAATTCTTTTCCTTTTGCAAGTAGAGATGAACTCTTAGAGCAAATGGTGTCTATGAGAAGCAAGTTCACTGATTACGCGTCTTATTCTGAGGCCAAAATTGAAGACTTATTTACCAGTGATCAAATCGAGAAGAGTCAGCTATTGGAAGCCAATACGCTCGAATCAATGCTGATAGAAAATACGGGTTCAAAGCTAGTTGTCAAATCCTTACCCATAGAAGCACAAACTTTCCCTGTGTATGCTATTGCCACTATGGATGTCAATCAAGACGGAAATGTTGATTTGATTCTCGGCGGAAATCAATCCTATTCCAAGATTAGAATTGGAGCCATTGATGCAGGTTTAGGATTAATTTTACTTGGAGACGGAAAAGGCAATTTCGAGCATCTTACTCAAGATCAAACTGGATTATCTATAAAGGGCGACATAAAATCACTTCTCCCTATTGAGCTGTCAGGAAAACAATGTTTATTGGTAGGAATACACAATCAGGCCGTTAGAAAATACGATTTGAAATGAAATATCTCCGCATTCTTATCTTTCTTTTTATAACGGGAACATCTCAAGCTAAGCCTATCTCAAAATCAGTAGACTGGCCAAAAATTTATACTGAGAAGGTATTCAATATCACAGAGGTGATGGTGACAGATGTGGCTTCTCCCCCTGTTGCGGCAAGAATTTATGCCTATTCTACTCTTTCGACGTATGTAATAATGCAAGCTAGCGGAGCAGATTTTAAACATTGTGACCTCTTATCGGGCAGTAATATTTCACCTCAAATTTGGGAAGCTCCTGTGAATATAAGCTCACCTGAGTTTGCATCTATCTACGCAATGCTCCTGGTGGGTGAGGCCATCATGCCATCCGGATATCTTTTAAAAAGCAAGCAGCTTGATTGGATAGAGCACGCTTTGAAAAGCAGAATTGTAACTAAGAAAAATCTTGATCAGCACATCAGTTATGCCTCTACCATTGCTTCTCAGGTAATTGAATTGGCAAAGAATGATGGGTATTTGCAACTTTCGGCTTTAAACAGATACACGCCACTAAAAGGTGAAGGTTATTGGTATCCTACACCTCCGGCATATATCTCAGCGGTAGAACCTGATTGGCAAACAATTCGACCTTTTTACTTAGATGAGTTAGAAAAATATGAGCCCAATCCAATTGCTCCTTTTGATATGAATGAAGGTTCAGGCTTTCATACGCAATTGATGGAAGTCTATCACACGGTCAATAACCTCACTGAGAATCAAAAGCTGATTGCCAATTTCTGGGATTGTAACCCTTTTAAAGTGGAATATTCGGGACATATGGCTATTGGCGTTAAAAAAATCTCTCCGGGTGGACATTGGATGGGAATCACTGGTATCGCAGCCCAAAAATCTAACTTGTCATTTGCTGAGACTGTTTACGTACATGTACTGGTTGGACTTACCTTGCATGATGCTTTTATTTCTTGTTGGAGTGCGAAATATAAAACAAATAGGATTCGGCCAGAGACGGTAATCAATCAAAAAATTGATCAAAAATGGAAACCATTGCTTCAGACGCCACCCTTCCCTGAATATACCTCTGGACATTCGGTCATAAGCCGCGCTTCCGCAGTGGTTCTTACCGGCTACTTCGGTGATCACTATTCTTTTGTAGATAGTTCCGAAAAATATTTTGGATTACCCGATAGACCATTTGATTCTTTCTTACTGGCTTCGCAAGAAGCTGCAATTTCCCGTTTATATGGAGGTATTCATTTTAGAGATGCTATTGAAGAAGGGGTAAAACAAGGAGATAAAATCGGAGAAATGATCTGGGAAAAAGTCAAGTAATTCGTAGAGGATTCTTACCGACTCCCAAAAATCGAAAGTGTTATTTTGGAAAATCTTGACTACAGCTATTCATTTCTGATTTTCCGCAATCAGGCCAGTAACCTTACTTTCTTTGGTTACTTGGCAGGAAGATAAATGCTTCGGTATGACCAGCACTAGGGACCGAATACCTAAGTGTCCTCAATCGCTTCGTTTGCCAAATAGTTTAAAGCTTTTGACTCATTACTAACAGAAAAGCGTATACTCATACTGATTCATAGGAGTATACGCAATGTTGCACGTATCACTACTATAGGTTTTTACAATCAGAAATCCCCTTACTCATTTTGAAAAGGGGGAGTAGCCTGAATTTGCCCTCAATCATTGATTCAAATGACTTACGTGCATCTACCGAACAGTCATATTGATTCATATGATTATCCGCAACGATGCCAGTAGCCATATACTCTTTGCTTTAAAGGCTGGAAGACCCGATGCTCCGACAAGCTCAGCACTAGTAAGGGGTACCGATGCGGCATCAAACCTAGAGTGGAGCTTACTTTATAATGCTTTTATATCATTACTGGCAGAAAAGCGGATAATCAGATTGATTAAAGTATAAAATCACCCTTCCAGTCTATACCAACATTAAATGGATCTAATATTTCATCGAGCAACACTGAAACTTGTCTTCTATTCAGATTTGTATCTGTTTTAAAATCCCCATTCAATCCAACTTTTTTCCAGACTTCTGCTAGTTGTAGCAAAGAAGTATTTGGCTTTACCATTTCAATAAAAATCTGAAATCTTTCTCCGGTCAAGTAAGCACCTGAAGCTCCCCAGAAACTATTTAATGTGGTGTATAATGGTTTCAAACCACGGATTAACTCGTATTCGCTTACCAATTGATCTGGGTAAAACCAAGTCTGATTTGCCCAGAGATAAGGAACTCCGGCACCCTTTAAGATGCCAGTTGCCCCGATTTTTTGCATGGCTTGAAAATGAGGATCTTCAGGCTTCATATCTATAAAAGGCATAATATAAGCACTTTGATCAAGCAGCGTTTGTTGCACCTTACGAATAGAAATCTCCGAAGGAGTTTTAGTTTCTTTTGCGGATAAAGCTGCTAAAATTCCCGCAGCTTGTCCAATTCCCAACACAACCGACTGTAGTCTGGTTGCCCCATTTACAATATTGGATACAGAAATACTTTTCTCAGCTACTATAAATCCTGGATGAGCTTTAGGAATCAAGGCACCTAAAGGAATCGTATAGGAAGGCACTCTAATTTTGATAAAATCTATAGCTGGCGCCATGTTATTCTTTTTGTGATGATGATCTATTGTATAATCTCCTACCGCGATTCCTGTGCGATAAAGAGGACTTGTCGCGTCATAGGGTGAAAGGAGATAAGGCAACGTGAAATCAACCAATCCATAATATCTCCTTGATTCTCTATAATAGGGTATTATTGGAAGATTGTCTTCCGTAGGATACTCATCTTCTGCTATTCCTAAGTTTGAATAACCGAGTTCATGTTGCAAATAATACACAAATCGCAGACTCAACTTTTTAGCTTTGTCTATTTCTTTTTCCCTTTGCTCTGCAGAAAGTTCTACGAGATTCACATAATAATCATTCCCGCAATTAGGCCAATTGATCATATATTTTCCATTGGGCAATTTGCCATAATCGATCATTTTGCCACAATCAAGGGTTGGGTCTTTTTCCGAAATAGGATCCGAATGAGCACAAGCACAATCAAACTCCCCTGGATTATAGTCTGCTGGCCGATCAATAGTTTTGTCAGCATCTTTCCCAAAATCCTGCAAAGTGACTACGTAGGTTAAATCCTGAACAATATCGTTGGCTTCCTCTGGAGCAAAAGACTCACCAATCACCTCCCTCGCATCCATTCCTAGACGATAAGGGATGCCTAGGAAAGCTGCCACATCTCCTAACTCAGTTGCATCAATAAGTATAGGAGCTTTAGCGATCTGCTCAACCCCATCCACAAAATAAACTACCTCCCAAATCGTGTCAGTGTAAATCACACTTTTCCAATTAGAAGAGAAAGAAATTTCAAGATCAGACACTTTGGAAGCCATTTTTTGAAGAATATCATTTCCAACCTTAGGCTCAAAAAGGGTATTACTCACCCAGCCAGTAGAAAGCTTATTAGCTCCACCATAGTAATCCTCTAAGTTTGCTTTGAATTCACCCCAAATTCCTCCTGGAAGTTTAAAATTCCCGTCAATGGCAGAAACTCCAGCTGAGGTGAGCATCCCTCCTAGCCAACTGGTTGTTTCTATTATCAGTGTTTTAGATCCCAGTTTTCCTGAAGAAATTCCTGCCGCAGTACCACTTGCACCACCTCCTATTACGATCACATCATATTCAGATTGGCCATACGAGGTGAAAGAAACTAGGAGTAGGAGGAGTATACCTGAGATACTTTTAAAGTAGGTTGAAGTCATCATTGATGTTTCAAAAAAGGCAGACAGGAACCAATTAAGGCGGCGCGTTCTCCTAAAGTAGAAATAGTGAAAGGAACGCTATAGCCATGAACTGCTATATAATCCTTAGTATGAGGCAGATAATAAGCTTCTGCCAGACTGATTTTTCCTCCTAGCACCACTCCATCACAATGCAATCTTTCCAAATAAGGAAATAAAAACTCTCCCAAGGATCTGCCGAAAACCAGAAACATCTTCTTTGAAATTTCTTGATCAAAGTCAGTTGAAAGCAAGTCTTTGACGCCAGTAAGTCTGAGACCAAAGTGATCCATCGCATAGTTTATAAACCATGCTGTGCCAAGATAATCTTCCGCAATTCCATCTCTAAACGGCGCTGTCCATAGTTTGCCATCTTTAACTACGCCATGAATTTTGATGGCCGAGCCCAAGCCTGTACCTAAGGTGATACCAATTGAGTTTTGGAAAGCCTTACCTGCGCCTGCAATACTTTCCCCCAAAAGAAATGCTTCGGCATCATTTGTAAATGAAATATTGGCAGCTGGAATAGCTAATTGCTCGGCTAAGAGGTTCTTGACAGAAAGCCCATAAAGTGCTCCCATTTTGCCTTGATCTTTGATCAGGCTGATCCCATTTTCATAGTCATAAGGGCCGGGCATCGCAATTCCTATTTGACACTCTTTATCATTTCCAGCAGCTTGAACTATGACCGCAGCCCAGTCTTGGATTATTTCTTCCTTGGCTCTAAAAGTATCCACATCCGCCTCTTGAAAATTAATGATTTCTGCATTTCTGCTGCTGAACATCACCTCAGCAGCAGAAATGTGAGAACCGCCAATATCTACTCCAATTATTTTCATAACTTATTTTTCAAAACTTAAAGAAAATGGCTTAGCATCAGGTTTTACTCCCCGGTCTTTGTTAGGCTTATTATCCATTTTAAAATTCAATACCGGCCCTTGTAGTAGCGCATCAAAGGATAGATAATTTTTCAAATAGCTTGCACCATCCCACGTCATCTCTTTGATATACCGGTTGTCTGCAGAGTTATTTGGAGCATTGATTTCTATCTGCTTTCCATTTGCCAATTTAATCTTAGCATGTTGGAAAAGTGGTGCACCTAGCCCATATTCATTTGCACCTGGCGTAACGGGATAAAAACCCAAGGCTGAAAACACATACCAAGCAGACGTCTGCCCATTATCCTCGTCTCCACAATATCCATCGGGTGTAGGCTGATACATTCTGTTCATGGTTTCGCGCACCCAATATTGTGTTTTCCAAGGTTGAAGTGCATAATCGTATAAGTAAATCATATGCTGAATAGGCTGGTTTCCATGAGCATATTGCCCCATGTTGGCCACTTGCATTTCACGGATTTCATGGATCACAAATCCGTAATAGCTTTCCTCAAAAATTGGATCAGATGTAAAAATCCCATCCAACTTATGAGAAAATGCCTTTTCTCCTCCCATCAGTTGCATCAATCCTTCGATATCCTGAAAAACTGACCAAGTATAGTGCATGCTATTTCCTTCAGTAAAAGCATCTCCCCATTTCAACGGATTAAAAGGGCTTTGAAACGTACCATCTTCATTTTTACCACGCATCCATCCACTTTCCGGATCATACAGTTTCTTATAGTTCATCGCCCTGTGTCGGTAAAGCGCAATTTCTTCTTTCGGCTTATTCAGCTTTTTTGCAAGCTGATAAATTGCAAAATCATCATAGGAATATTCGAGTGATCTGGCGGCATTTTCATTGATATTCACATCATAGGGCACATATCCCAGTTTATTATAATAATCAACACCAGCTCTTCCTACAGCTGTAAGAGGCCCAGCATTGTTAGCTCCATGTATTAAAGCTTGATAAAGTGTCTCAATGTCATACTCGTATTGATCACCAATCTTTAAGTAAGCGTCAGCCACCACCGAAGCCGAATTATTTCCGACCATGACATTTCTTAAGCCAGGGCTACCCCACTCTGGAAGCCATCCTCCTTCTTTATAGGCATTTGCCAACCCACCTTGAATCTCAGCGCTAACTTCAGGATAGACCAGATTTAACAATGGAAATAAGGCTCGGAATGTATCCCAAAATCCAGTATCAGTGTACATAAACCCTTTCTCAATTTTGCCATTGTAGGGACTATAATGGACAGTCTCACCATTGGCATTGATTTCATAGAATTTTCTTGGGAAAAGAAGTGAACGATAGAGACTTGTATAAAAAGTTTCTATTTGAGCAACTGTACCACCACCGACTTCGATTTTTCCCAATTGTTCATTCCAAGTGTCTCTCCCTTCCGTTCTTATTCTATGAAAATCTGCATCTCCAAGTTCTTTCAAATTAAGCAAGGCTTGATCCGAACTAATGAAGGAAGAAGCCACTTTAATCTGAACTATCTGGGAAGTAGCAATATTTTTAAATCCAACAATTGCTCCTACATGATTTGATTTGGCATTGAGGTTTTCACGTAAAACACTGTCGACAAAAGTTTGAGTGAAATAAAATTCCTGATCAAACTGGAGCACAAAATAATTTTTAAAATTGTCTGGTACTCCACCTGAATTTTTGGTGGAGTACCCAGATATTCTATTGTTGGTCACATCAATGGTTACTTCTGAACCATTGTCAAAAGCATCAAGAATCACAAAAGCATCTTCATTAGCAGGAAAAGTGATTCTCAACAATGCGGCTCTTTCGGTAGGAGTCAACTCTACATTGACATTATGATCTGCCAGATAAACCTGATAATAATTTGGCTCTACCGTCTCTGACTTATGAGAAAACCAAGATGCTCTCTTATCTTGATCAAAGACAGGCTCTCCCGTGATTGGCATGATTGCAAATTGTCCATAATCATTCATCCAAGGTGATGGTTGATGAGTTTGCTTAAATCCACGGATCTTCTCGGCACTGTATCGATATAGCCATCCATCACCCATTTTTCCAGTTTGCGGTGACCAAAAATTCATCCCCCAAGGCAATGCGATGGCAGGGTAGGTATTTCCGTTGGAAAATTCAGGTCTAGAATCTGACCCAACTATAGGCAAAGCAAAATCTACCAGCTCCCGTGTTTCTGTCGCCGTAATCCGCTGTGCCATAAGTGGAGCTACAATTAAACAAATACAGGCAATCAAAATGCAAAAACTTTTCATATAAAGAGGTTTGAAATACACCTTATAAACATACAAAATCAATTCTTATCGTTTGTGTCAGTGTTCAAGCTTTTGGCTCATACTCTCCAATAATGAACCTGAAGGATCTTCGCTTAGCTCCCAAAACATTGCCCCACCCAAACCATTTTCTTTGATGAATTCCATCTTCCTAGCAATGGACTCTTCGTCTTCAAAAGTGATCCAAGTTGAATCCCGCTCTGAATAAATATAGGGCGCTGAAGCTATTTCATCCCAATATCGGACGTAAGTTGAATCTTCCAGAAGCTTATTTATGACATTGTAAGGTAACCCCTGTTTAAATTTACCAGGTTGAAATAAGCCATTATCCTGTGGATGAACCTTCTCCCACATACGACCATAAAAAGGAATTCCCATGATTATTTTTTCCGCCGGCACGCCAAATTCTATTTGGTCTTTCACAGCCTCAGCAGCAGATCTACCTTTCTTCCCATTAACAAATAAATTTGCATGATGCCCGGTAGTATCATCACCTGCTGTAAAAAAATCATAGGACATGATGTTAACTAAGTCTAGGTATTGCTGAGCAGTTCTTAGGTCATTTACCTCTAAATATTCTATAAATCCTCCTGAAGCTATACTCGTAAGATAATGGACATCGTTAAGGTTACCAAGCGAGTCTAAAGCTGCTCTCACGTCTTTCAGCATAGCCACAAAGTTTTCCTTGTCTTCTGATCTCACGGGATTATTATCTCCAGGCCAAGCTGGGTATTCCCAATCAAAGTCCAATCCATCGAGTTGATATCTTATTAAAAAATCTATTCCTGATTTGGTAAGCTTTTTTCTGCCTTCCGCAGTAAGAACAGCATCAGAAAATCCTTTAGACCAAGCCCATCCTCCTATTGAAACTAAAATTTTTAGATCTGGATTTATCTTCTTCAGCTGATGAAGCTTAGCAAAATTCAAACTATCTCTTTGTACATCGCCGTCTCCGGATTTCACTATCCCGTCCTCCACATTGGCAAAAGCATAGTTGATAATTGTTAATTTTTCGGCTGGAATTTTAATGATGTCAAGTTCTTTCCATCCTGCCACATAGCCTATAATTTGGTTGTTATCGGTAGTTTGAGACACTTCAGTTGATTCTTTCTTTTGACAAGAAAAAAATACGATTGCAGCAAGAAAATATAAAATGTACTTCATAAAGTTAGAATTAGAGAATGTAATCGGGAGGTCGAAACGGGATTAGTTCCCGTTTCGACCTCCCACACCACCGCACGTACCGTTGGGTATACGGCGGTTCCTTAAGTTTTGAGTCTGACCTTTTGGTAATAGTCTGCAAAGAATACGTAGCCTGTCCTCCTTAGCCTTTCAATAGTGATCGTGGTTTTAAGGATGAAGCTGTTGGCTGTACGCCAAAATGCTTTCCTTGTGTTTGCCCACTCCCAAGCTTTGGATTTAGATACTCCAAGTTTTATCAGGTTAGCCAGTTTGGTTCTTATCCGTTTCCACTGCTTCCAAATAACCATCCTGATCCGTCTCCTATACCACTCCTCTATCCTACGCGGCAGGCTCTGCATATCTGCCAGTTTGAAGTAATTCACCCAGCCAATTATGTATTGACGGAGTGCTTCCTTCCTGCGGTCGTTACCCCAGCCATTGCTACGCGATGTCAGCTCTTTCACTTTTGCCTTCATCTTTGACACACTTTTCGGGTGTATCCGCAACCGCCCTTCCCCTTTCGTTTTGTAGAACGAGTAGCTAAGGAATTTAACCTTCCTTATCGGGGCTGTTTGGCTTTTCTCCCTGTTCACCCTTAGGAACAGTTTATCCTCTAAAAAGCGGATAATCGACCCCATTACCCGTTCTGCACTCCGTTTGCTTCTGCACAGGATAACCACGTCATCTGCAAAGCGCACAAACTTGTGCCCTCGGCGTTCCACCTCCTTGTCCAGTTTATTGAGCATGATATTACTCAATAACGGACTTAGTGGACCTCCCTGAGGTACACCCATTTCGCTATCTTCAACCTTCCCACCTACCCGCACTCCGGAATTTAGGTACTTGTGTATCAACGATACGACCCGTCCATCCTTGATCCTGCGCGAGAGTACTTCTATCAGTTTGCTGTGGTTCACCTTGTCGAAAAACTTTTCCAAGTCCAGATCGACTGCATATCCATAGCCCTCCGTGATGTAGTCCCTGCATTTCTTTAGTGCCGGGTGGGCGTTGCGCCTTGGTCTGAACCCATAGCTGTGATCGCTAAATTGAGGATCATAGATCGGTATGAGTACTTGGGCTATGGCTTGCTGGACTACCCTGTCCACTACCGTGGGGATCCCCAACAACCGTTTTTGCCCATTGTCCTTGGATATTTCTACCCTGCGAACAGGGTTGGGACTGTACTTGCCCCGAAGTATGGACATTGTCAGTACATCCTTATTTGCAACAAGATAATCCTTGAGGGATTCGACTTCCATCTTGTCAACACCTCCAGCTCCTTTGTTCCGCTTAACCTTTAGGTGTAAAGTTTCACCACATTGTTAATGGCATTTCATCCCCTTCGGGGGGTTTCTTTGAAGGCGTAGCCGAAAAAGAACCCCCCCGAAGGGGATAGATAAAAAAGTTGATTATTTTTGTTTTAC
>Ga0307486_1000138_pt1 | contig 81713 bp, 48 predicted proteins | sample CBIW02metaG_FD_203663 | JGI IMG/M metagenome (GOLD analysis project Ga0307486, IMG submission 203663) | Sea-ice brine microbial communities from Beaufort Sea near Barrow, Alaska, United States - CBIW 0.2 | ecosystem: Environmental > Aquatic > Marine > Coastal | place: USA: Alaska | collected... | reverse complement strand
GTTTATTGCTAAATGGTTTTTTTGCCATTGCACAAAAAACGAATCTAGAAGTTGACATCGCAAAGACAATTACTAAAATTCAACCTACCATGTACGGTATCTTTTTTGAAGATATCAATTTTGCTGCTGATGGTGGATTGTACGCAGAAATGATCAAAAATAGGTCCTTTGAATTTCAGATGGGATTGATGGGTTGGCAACAACCAAACAGTGACAGACATTCCTTTAATAATGAATCTGGACGTGCACAACTTGTTAAATATTCAGACAGTACAGGAAATCACAATTATGCTCAAATCAACATAAAAAATGCTGGAGGTTATGAGTTGATCAATGAAGGGTTTAGGGGAATTGGTGTAAAAGAAGGTGAAAAATACAGGCTTTCTTTTAAAACTGCCAATAAAAATGGAAATATTGGGAGAATTAATTTTCAGCTTATAGCTCCTAATGGAACTGTTGTAGGTGAAAAAAGCATTTCCCTTAATTCTTCGGAATGGAAAGATTATGAATCTCAAATAATTCCTTCGAAAACAGAGGAAAAAGCAAAACTGAAAATTACTTTTGAAGGAACCGGTGAGATCCTTATGGATATGATCTCTCTTTTTCCTGTAGACACCTACAAAGGAAGGAAAAATGGAATGAGGAAAGATCTTGCCAAGTTGCTGGAAGATATGGATCCTGGATTTCTTCGTTTTCCCGGTGGTTGTATTGTTGAGGGTAGAACTCTTGAGCAACGATACCAATGGAAAAAAACGGTAGGTCCTATTGAGAACCGGGAGCTTATAATTAATAGATGGAATGAGGAATTTGCCCACAGATTAACGCCCGATTATTTCCAGACTTTTGGCCTTGGGTATTTTGAATATTTTCAACTTGCTGAAGATTTGGGAGCGGAGCCACTTCCTATTCTAGGCGTTGGTATAGCCTGCCAGTTCAATACTGGTGAACTTGTTCCTATGGAAGATCTTGACCCTTATGTACAGGATGCATTAGATTTGGTGGAATTCGCTAATGGCCCTGTAGATTCTTACTGGGGTAAAATAAGAAAAGAAATGGGCCATCCCGATCCGTTCAATATGAGATACATAGGTGTTGGAAATGAACAATGGGGCCCCGAATATATAGAGCGGTACATAGAATTTGAGAAGGCAATAAAGAAGAAATACCCGAATATGATTATTGTCTCCGGGAGCGGACCGTTTCCTGAAGGAGATTATTTTGAATATGGATGGCAGGAACTGGCAAAACTTAATGCAGAAATCATAGATGAGCATTATTACAAGAGCCCTGAATGGTTTAGAGAAAATGCAACCCGTTATGATAGTTATGACCGTAATGGGCCAAAAGTTTTTGCTGGGGAATATGCTGCACAAAGTGTAGCCATCGCCAGTCCAGATAATAAGAATAACTGGGAAACAGCCCTGTCTGAAGCAGCATTTATGACCGGTTTGGAAAGAAATGCAGATGTGGTTTATCTTACCTCTTATGCCCCGTTGATGGCTCATAAAGAAGGCTGGCAGTGGACACCGGATCTTATCTGGTTTGACAATCTTGGGTCCTATGGAACTCCTAATTATTATGTTCAAAAGTTATTTTCAACAAACAGCGGTACAGATCTTATTTCGGTTACTAAAGATGGAGCAGCCTTAACAGGCCAGGAAGAGTTATACGCTTCTGCAGTTAAAGATCTGATTAAGAAGGAAGTGATCGTAAAGCTGGTAAATACTTCAGGAAAAATTAAGGAGGTAAATCTGAATTTTAAAGGTAACAATTTGGGTTCCAATGGCACACTTTTAACTTTAAACAATAAAGATTTACAGGCTGAAAATTCCCTGGATTCTCCAAAAAATATTAGTCCAGTAGAAAGTCCAGTTCAACTTAGAAATAGGAATGCGAAATTAGAATTGCCTGCTTATTCATTGACAGTCCTAAAATTGAAAATGAATTAATTTTTAATAACCTTTAAAAATGAAATACTCTATAAATATTCCAATATTGAGAATAAGCCTTATATGTTTATTTTTAATATCTATAATTTCCTTTAAAGGCAATAACGCGGATGCACAACATCATTCTGTTTCGGAAAAAAATGAAATGGCTGGTTATAAGATTACTCCTGTAAATATTCATACTATAAAGCCTTTGGATGAAGATGCAATTTTAACCTCAGTTAGAAAAACCGGCTGCTTGGTAACAGCAGAGGAACATAATTATCTTGGTGGGCTCGGAGAAAGTGTTGCTGGCCTTCTATCCAGGAATCATCCCACGCCCCATGAATTTATGGCTACTTAGGATACTTTTGGGGAAAGCGGTACTCCAGAAAAATTGATGGAGAAATACGGTTTGAACAGCAAAGCAATTATTAAAGTTGCTGAAAAAGTATTGAAAAGAAAATGATGTTTTTCTAAATATGCCTGATTATGAAAAATATGAGATAATTTTTTTTTATAAATACCATGAAGTTGATCTTCCGCTAAATTTAAATCAAAATCTCCACAGTGAAACCGTATTTTAAATTGATGAATCCTGCATATTAATATTTTTTTAGGGTGCAGCATAAATTAATCTAATAAAAAAAATGGAAAAAGGGTTTTTAATAAGTATGGATGGGGTAATAAATAGAAAGAAAGTAATATTTGGAACTTTAGCGTGCAATTCCAATTGTAATATGTTTTTAAGCGGCCCATGGTTAGACTGCAAATCTGTTTTTGTTCATGTTCCTTTCCTTCTATACCTTGGCTAAATGGGGTGTCATATCTATAGATTTCGATTCATGTAAAGGAAGGGTAGATTCGGTTACTTGGGTTGTTTATTTAGAGATTATTCATTAATTTGGAAATTTAAATTTCACACTTAATTCTTCGAAGGGGGTTAAAAGACTGGAGTGCAATGGAATTCTAAATTTCTCTATTAAAATGTAGTTAAAGCAGAAAGGTTATAAAGGTGTGTTTTTTACGCGAACGATTTCTGATTTCAAGAATAAATTTGGCTGAAGCCAAAAAGAACAGTAAGAATAAATGTAAATAATGAAATTCATGAAAAAAGTAACTCAAAAATTCACATATTTGGTAGTGGTTATGATTCTTTTAGGAAGTTGCGCAGGTAATGTAAAACAAAAAGAGAAACAAATTGCGATAAATTCTGAACCCCCGGGAAGAATAGAGATCCTGTTCCTTGGGCATGATAGTGAGCACCATAATTCTGAAAAATTCGTGCCAATTTTGGCAATGCCCCTGTTCCAGAAAGGGATCAATATAACTTATACAGAAGATACTAAAGATCTTACACCGGAAAACCTGGAGAAATATGATGGGCTTATGATTTATGCCAATCAGGTTCAACTGGCGCCGGAAGAGGAAGCAGCAATTAAAGCTTTTGTAGAGGGGGGGAAAGGATTGATCCCTATTCACAGCGCCTCATTTATGTTCCATAATTCAGATTGGTACATAAGTACCGTGGGAGCACAGTTTAAATCTCACGGAACTGGTGAATTCACAGCGGAAATAGTAAAACCAGATCATCCCGTGATGGACGGATTGTCAGAATTTGAAACTTGGGATGAAACCTATGTGCACGATAAAATTAATCCGGATATGACGGTATTGATGGAGCGGGTGGAGAATGGACATCGTGAGCCCTGGACCTGGGTGAGAAAACAAGGTAAGGGTAAAGTATTCTATACCGCCTATGGCCATGACGAAAGGACTTGGGGGAATCCTGGGTTTCAGGAACTTGTTGCAAATGGAGTGTTATGGACAGTGAGTGACAAGGCAAGAGACAGGCTGAGTAGATTAGATATTCCGGTTCCTACCTTTGAAGATGCTGAGATTCCTAATTACGAGCAAAGAGACCCCGCTCCTAAGTTCCAGCACGCTTTGTCACCAGCCGAATCCCAGAAACTGGTCCAGGTTCCGGTAGATTTTGAGCTTCAGCTTTTTGCTTCTGAACCTGATATTATTAATCCTATAGCCATGGCATGGGATGAAAAAGGTCGCTTATTTGTAATAGAAACAGTAGATTATCCCAATGAGGTGCGCGACGAGGAAGGAGAAGGTAATGACAGGATAAAGATTCTGGAAGATACCAATGGAGATGGGAAAGCAGATAAGGTTACTGTCTTTGCTGATGGTTTGAATATTCCCACCAGTTTGGTATTTGCCAACGGGGGGGTAATTGTTTCCATGGCACCTCACTTTCTTTTCCTAAAAGATACAGATGGTGATGACAAAGCCGATGTAAAGGAAAAAATTATTACGGGATGGGGTAAAAGAGATACCCATGCGGGTCCATCAAATTTAAAATATGGCTTGGATAATAAAGTGTGGGGCGTTTTAGGTTATTCCGGTTTTGATGGAACAGTAAGCGGTAAAGACCTCTCTTTTAGTCAGGGGGTATACCGCTTTGATCCGGATGGAGAAAATCTGGAGTACCTGGGAAGAACATCCAATAATACGTGGGGATTAGGTTTTTCAGAAGAATTTGACGTATTCATTTCTACTGCCAATGGGTTACATAGTGCATATTTAGCTATGTCTAATGAGTATGTAAATAGGCCTGTGATTGGAGGGTCTGGTAATACAGTTTACAGGATAGATACCCATTACGATATGCCTCATGTAACTCCTTATTTAAGGCAGGTAGATTGGCATGGTGGTTATACAGCGGCAGCTGGTCATAATTTGTATACGGCCAGAAATTATCCAAAACCATACTGGAATAAGGTAGGGTTTGTGGCAGAGCCTACAGGACGGGTTTTACACAACGCTGTTCTTAAACAAAGCGGAGCTGGTTATACCGAAGAGAATGGTTTTAATTTATTAGCGAGCTCCGATGAATGGTTTTCCCCGGTACATGCTGAGGTAGGACCCGATGGTGCCGTTTGGGTAGCTGACTGGTACAACTTTATTATTCAGCATAATCCTACTCCTCGTGGTTTTGAGAACGGAGATGGCAATGCCTACATTAATCCTTTGCGGGACAGGGGACACGGACGTATTTACCGTGTAGTCTATAAGGATGCCAAGCCTTATAAGCCTATGGATCTTAATGCGAACGATACGGAAGCTCTTGTTGCCGGTTTAAAACATGATAATATGTTCTGGCGTACCACCGCCCAGCGCTTAATAGTTGAATCTGGGAATAAGGCTGTCATTCCAGAACTCTACTCAATAATTAATGACCAAAGTGTGGATGAAATAGGCCTTAACAGCCCTGCTGTACATGCCTTATGGACCCTTCATGGATTAGGAGAGCTAGAAGGCACAAACAAAGAAGCTTTGGAGGTGGTCACCAAAGCCTTAACTCATCCGGCTGCTGGAGTAAGGAAAAATGCTATTAAGGTATTACCCAAAGATCAGGAAACATTATCTGCTATTTTGGAAGCCGATCTATTGAACGATCAGGATTTGAGGATCCGTATGGCTGCTGTTTTGGCGGTAGCGGATATTCCGGGGTCTCCTGATGCGGGCAAATTATTGTATGAAGCCAGTGGTAAATCTAAAAATGCTAATGATGAGTATCTTCCACAGGCATTTTTTGCAGCTGCCCTTGCCTATGAGGATAGCTTTTTAGAAGCTGCCACCGGAAATATTAATATATCCCGTGCAGACTCTCTTTTAACGCTTCCTGAGCGCCTGGTAAAAAGTATGAATGAAGAGAAGTATACTTTAGACAGATGGAACCCTATCCTGTTCCCTCCGGATGTAGCTGAAAAAGAACTTAAGGTGAGAGTTTCTATGAGTGCTTCAGAAGATGATGGACTGGAAGGTTTGGTGGTGGCCCAGGGAGATAGTAATACTGGATATAGTTTGTATGTATTGGATAATCAATTACACTGGGTAGTAAAACAAGATGGAAAAACCTATACCGCAATTTCCAGTGATCCACTGCCGGGAGTAAAATTTTATGTTGTAGCCCGTCTTTCCAGTGGTGGAGCAATGAGTGTTGATGTCAATAATCAGCAAATTGCATATGGCAAGGCTCCGTCACTCTTTACCAGGAGCTTAACGCCTGAGAGTATACGTGTAGCAAACGAGGATGATGATAATAAAGTAGGAAATCATCCAGATGACTTCAGGTTTAAAGGTAATTTAAGTCGTGACGGAGTTCTGGAATTGAGAAAACCATCTGCCGCGTCTGTGGGAGGAACTATTAAAAAACCTACTGTGGAGGAATCTGCTCCGGCACCTAAAACCAACCCGGCTGCAGAGGCTGTAACCATCAATTTAAATGTAGTGGAACATGAAATGAAGTTCGATAAAGAATCAATTTCAGTAAAAGCCGGTCAACAAGTGACCCTACATTTTACTAATCCTGATTTTATGCAACATAACTTTGTTCTTATACAACCTGGAACACTTGAAAAAGTAGGTGCTGCTTCAGATGCTTTGGCCCGTGATCCAAAAGGAGCTGAGCAGAACTATGTACCAAAAATGAAGGAGGTAATTATAGCTACTAAATTGGTAGACCCAGAGGGTAGGGAAACTCTGGTGTTTAATGCTCCAACCAAATCGGGTGAATATCCATTTGTATGTACCGTACCGGGTCACTGGAGGTTAATGAATGGAGTACTTATTGTCCGGTAGGCAGGTTTGTTCCTAGTACGGAAATAATTTCTTGTCTTTGGATCCTTTAGGAATCAGGGAGAGAATATTCACTTGAAAGCTATAAATAAGATTGGGCTGGAGGAACGGTTTGCTCCGAATTATATGAATACTAAAAAAATTGATATGAATATAAAAATAGGTGTGAGTACCTGGTTATGGACTTCCCCGTTTAATATTAAAACAATTCAGCTTTTTCCCAAAATTAAGGAATTGGGATACGATGTAGTGGAGATCCCTGTCGAGGACCCCGCTTTAATCGACATTAAGCAAGTGAAAGAAGCCTTGGATGAGCATGGGCTGGAGGCCACGGTTTGTGGCGCTTTTGGGCCCGGACGGGATTTCACCAATAATGATCCTGCTTATCATAAGGAGTGTTTTGAATATATAGAGTCCTGTTTAAATATTTGCACTGGGTTAGGAGCAGCTTTTTTTGCGGGCCCCATGTATTCCGCCGTGGGTAAAGCCCGGTTGGTTTCACCCGAACAAAAGATGCGGGAGTGGGACATGGCGGTAAGCAATCTTGAGAAGGTATGTGAATTGGCACGAACAAAGGGGCTGGAAATAGCTTTAGAGCCTCTCAACCGTTTTGAGTCCGATTTAGTTAATAGTGCGGAAGATGTAATGAGGCTGATCAAGGACATTAACCATCCGGCCGCAAAGGTATTGCTGGATTCATTTCATATGAATATCGAGGAGCCGGACATAGAAAATGCCATCCTGCTTGCAGGTGATAAACTCATTCATATGCAGGTTTCTGAGAATTACAGAGGCACTCCGGGGACCGGACAAACTAGGTGGGATGCCTATAAACGAGGATTGGAGGCCATTGGTTATGAAGGAGTTGTATCTATAGAAAGTTTTACGCCCGAAGTAAAGGAACTCGCTGGAGCAGTTTGCATCTGGAAGCCACTGGTTCCGGATCAGGATGAGTTTGCCCGTGAAGGCCTTAGGTTTTTAAAAGAATGGGCTAAGGGTACAAATAATTAGACAATTTGTTGTGTCTGAATAGGTTTCTCGGAAATTAATAATCAATTATTAAAAATATAAGTTTATGAGTCAGAAAAAAATAAATATAGCCATTGTCGGATTGGGTTTTGGTGCTGAATTTATTCCAATTTATCAGAAACACCCAAATGCAAATATGTACGCCATTTGTCAACGTACCCAAAGCAAGGTGGATGAGATTGGTGACGCTTTCGGAATAGGAAAAAGATATACAGATTATAATGAGCTGCTGAAGGACCCTGAAGTTGATGCAATTCACATCAATACTCCTATTAATAACCATGCAGAGCAGTCTCTTGCAGCATTACGTGCAGGTAAACATGTAGCCTGCACCGTTCCTATGGCAACAACTGTGGAAGAATGTCGGCAAATTGTAGAAGCTGTACAGGGAACAGGCCTGACTTATATGATGATGGAAACCGTGATATATAGCCGTGAGTTTCTTTTTGTGAAGGAAATGTATGAAAAAGGGGAGTTGGGAAGAATCCAGTTCCTAAGAGCTTCTCATCAACAGGAGATGACGGGATGGCCGGGCTATTGGGAAGGATTGCCACCAATGCATTATGCTACCCATTGTGTGGGGCCGGTATTGGCGTTACCAAAAGCAGAAGCAGAATATGTTTCCTGTTTCGGTTCCGGAAGAATCGATGAGGACCTTATACCAAAATATGGTTCTCCTTATGCCATAGAAACCTGTCATATAAAATATAAAAATTCAGATCTGTCAGCTGAGGTCACAAGGTCCCTGTTTAATACGGCCCGCCAATATCGAGAAAGTTTTGACGTATACGGTTCCAAAAAATCTTTTGAGTGGACACAAATAGAAAATGAAGATAGCGTTGTACATACTGGAGAGGAACCTTCTAAGGTGAAAATACCTGATTATGCACATCTGTTGCCGAAAGAGATCCAGAATTTCACAGCGGCGGGAGTTTATGATTCAGATGACAACCAACATTTATCGTTTATCCAGGGAGCAGGACACGGTGGTTCCCACCCTCATCTGGTACATGAATTTGTAAGTGCTCTGATAGAGGGTCGGCAACCTTATCCCAATGCAACACAATCAGCAAATATTACCTGCGTAGGGATTTTGGCTCATGAGTCGGCTATGAAGGGAGGTGAGATTATTCCTCTGCCTGATTTTACTTTTTCCAATGATTAATTTTCGAAGTATGAAAAGAATAATAAATAGAAGAGCGATATTTATCGTTTTTACCCTCGGCCTGATTTTTTCGGGATGTCAAAATTCAAATAAAAAAAAATGCGACATATAGTAATTTTTAAATATAAACCTACTGCGACAATCGTTCAAATAGAGAAAGTCACCAATGCTCTAAGTGATCTTAAAAATAAAATTCCCGGTATTGTTGCCTTTGAACACGGAGTTAACGATAGTCCCGAAAAAAAGAATAATGGCTTCACCCATGTTTACTTGTTCACTTTTGAAGATGCTGAAGCAAGGGATGCTTATTTACCTCATCCTCAACATCAAAAATTTGGAGAGCTGTTGGGAGAAATGGAAATTGTTGAAGATGTTTTTGTTGTGGATTATGCTCTGGTACATAAATAACTTCCGTTGTTACTGATATTATTAAATTATAGACCCTATTAAATTCTGCGGAATGAATGCTTTCAAGAAAACTGTTTTAATAAAAAACTGGAATCTTTGCCTGTTGTTTATTTTCAGTCATAACAGCGCAGCAAATTCCATCAAGTGTGAATTGCTCTAAGAGCAGGACTTTGAAGATTTTCATATCACCGATGACACGGCATGGAAAATTTGAACAGGTAAGGACTGGAAAGCCGGCACAATCCACCGGTGCGTTCCCCTTTGAATATTGCTTTTATTAAAGGTAAGAAGTTTGGTAATTTTATCTTGGAAGCAGATTTGCAGCAAACAGGAAAAGAATATGGACACAGGGACTTATGTCTGTTTTTTGGCTTAAAAGATCCTTCCAATTTTTACTATACCCATATGGCGTCCAATGCCGATCCCAATGCTCACAATATTTTCCTGGTTAATGATGCTCCAAGAACAAATATTGCTTCCAGAACTACAGAGGGAATAGACTGGGGCGCTACAGAAGACTGGCATAAAGTGAGATTGGAAAGAAATATTGAATCAGGTATTATCAGGGTGTTTGTTAATGATATGATCAACCCTCTTATGGAAGCAGAAGACAAGCACTTCGATTTTGGGTATATTGGATTTGGTTCTTTTGACGATACCGGGAAAATTGATAATATTAAAATATGGGGGCCATCGTTGGCTCCGGAGAAGGAAGGTTTTTTTTAAAACATATGCCTTCAGCATAAGGCATAAATATAGAAGACACCACTATTCTCGTGTTTTAATTCGGCTTATACTGTAGCCATTATCCTCCACTTTTAAAAAAAGGAGAATTTAATGTGTTAAATCCTTGTTATAATATAAATTTGTTTTGTTTTCGGGATCCAAAATATTCTGCAGAGACTAATCTTGTAGAAGAGATTAAAATTCACAATAGGGACTGTTTGAAAGTCACAACACAATATTAAAATATAAATTGAATGATTAAGACCATTATTTCCCGTATTAATAACAACCAGAAGGTGTTTTGGTTATGTGCTTTTTTTTCTACTCTTGTTTTCTTTAGTTGTAAGAAAGATCCCGTTGACACGAGAATAGAGCAAATGGATACAGAAGCAGCAGCACAGTTGGCCAAAAATATTGAAGATATAATTAATCCTGAAATCGCTGAAGGTCTCACCTTGAAAATATGGGGGGTGGATTCCCTGGTGGCTGATCCAATAGGCATCGATATAGATGATCTGGGCCACTTGTATTATACAAGAACCAACAGGCAAAAAAATTCTGAATTTGATATACGAGCTCATCAGGATTGGGAAATAGCCTCCATTCAACTGCAAACGGTAGAAGATAAACGTGATTTTCTGCACAAAACCTTATCACCTGAAAACAGCAATAAAAATGAGTGGTTGGACGATCTTAATGGAGATGGATCTCATGATTGGAAGGATATGACGGTTGAGAAAGAGCATGTGTATCGACTTGAAGATGTTTCAGGAGATGGGGTGGCTGATCTTTCCCAACTTGTAGTGGAAGATTTCAATGATGAGGTGACTGATGTTGCTGGTGCCGTTTTAATAAATGGGGAAGATCTTTATGTGGGCGTAGCACCGGATCTTTGGAGAATTAAGGATTCAAATGGAGATGGAGTCGCTGATGAGAAAACTTCTATTTCCCATGGGTATGGTGTGCATATAGGTTTTGGGGGACATGGAATGTCCGGCCTTGAAATGGGACCGGACGGTAAAATTTACTGGGGAATAGGAGATATAGGTTTCAATGGAAAAGGACCTGATGGTAAAGAGTGGAAATATCCCAATCGGGGGGTTATAGTAAGGGCAAATCCAGACGGGAGTGATTTTGAAGTGTTTGCAATGGGAGTTAGAAATACCCATGAATTCGTTTTTGATGAGTATGGAAATTTAATAAGCGTGGATAATGATGGAGATCATCCGGGGGAAAAAGAACGGCTGGTGTACATTGTAAATGGATCAGATACTGGCTGGAGGACAAACTGGCAGTTTGGAAAATACAGTGATCCGGATAATAACAGCTACAAAGTATGGATGGATGAGGAACTTTTTAAGCCTCGCTTTGAAGGGCAGGCAGCGTATATCACCCCGGCCATTGCCAATTATATAAGTGGTCCTTCCGGAATGGTTTATAATCCTGGAACAGCTTTGAGTGATAAATATAAAAATACTTTTTTTGTAGCAGAGTTTGTCGGTAATCCAGCTCAATCGGGAGTTCACGCGTTTAAGCTAAATCCTAAAGGAGCTACTTTCGAGCTGGGAGAAAGCGAAATGGTTGTCAAAGGAATATTACCAACGGGAATGGATTTTGGTCCTGATGGTGCTCTTTATGTGGCCGACTGGCTAGAAGGATGGGGTACCAAAAATCATGGTAGAATATGGAAGCTGGATGATGAAAAGGAAGCATTAAGCCCCGAAAGGCAGCTTACAAAAAAATTACTTGCGGCAGATTTCAGTTCGGTAAAGGTAGATGAATTAGGCGGGTTTTTAAAGAACCCGGATATGAGGGTTCGACAAAAAGCCCAATTTGAATTGGCTAAACGAGGTTCTAAAGGTGTTGAGGAATTCAAAAAGAGTATCACTCAACAGGAGAATCAGTTAGCCCGTGTGCATGGAATATGGGGGATAAGTCAGCTGGCCAGGCAGGAGAAAAAATATGCGCAACTGTTGCTGCCATTGTTGAAGGATAAAGATCCCGAGATAAAGGCACAGGCAGCAAAATGGATTGGGGATATTCGTTATAAAGAAGCGGGAGATCAGTTGTTGCCACTTTTAAAAGATGATTACAGCAGGGCTCGTTTCTTTGCTGCTGAAGCATTGGGGCGAATAGCATACCAACCTGCTATTCAACCTATAATTGATTTGCTGGAAACCAATAATGATGAAGATGCTTATATACGTCACGCCGGAAGCCTGGCTTTAGCTCGAATAGGTAATGCCAGTCCTATTGTAGCTTTGTCCAATCATGCTTCACCTGCTGTTAGGATGGGAGCTGTACTTACACTACGCCGACTTAGTCATCCCGGGATTGCAAATTTCCTTGAAGATGAGGATGAATATATTGTCACAGAAGCGGCCCGGGCTATTAATGATGATTATTCCATTGAAGAAGCTTTGCCGGCACTGGGAAATGTACTACAGAGAACCGAATTCACCAATGAACCTTTATTAAGACGTGCTATTAATGCAAATTTAAGAGTCGGAAATACAGAGGCGATGCATAATCTGATCAATTACTCCCAGAGAACAAATGTTCCGGTAGCAATGCAGGCGGAAGCTATAGAGGCATTAAGCACATGGGCTAAGCCATCGGTTCTGGACCGTGTAGATGGCCGGTATAGGGGTGTGATTGAACGTGATCCTTCTTTGATTAAGGAAGAAGTTGCGGTACCCTTGATTAAATTACTTGGCAACAGTGAGAAATCTATACGAATAAATGCAGGTAGGGCAATTGCCAAGCTGGATATTAAAACAGGTTCATCCCAACTCTTTGATTTATTACAAAATGACAGAGATTCGGAAGTAAGGGTTGCATCCTTAACTGCTTTAGCGGTGATGGAGGATAAACAAATAGATAAAGCTATTCAGCAGGCTATTTCCGACAGAGAAAAATCAGTTAGAATAAAAGGTTTGGGGTTGTTGGCTACCCTGGATGTGTCTAAAGAGTTAACTGTCAAATTACTTGCAGAGGTTATTGAAAAAAGGAGCGCAGAGGAAAAACAAGCTGCAGTTCTTACCCTGGGAAGTTTACCTGTAGGCTATTCACAGGGCATTTTCGAAGATCTCCTGGACCAGATGGAGCAGGGTAAACTTGTGCCTGAAATTCATCTTGAACTGGCGGAAGCAATTGACAGTACGCATTCTGAAACATTGAAATTACGTTATAATCGAATAAGAACTGACATGGAGTCGGACACAGCACTTCCTTTCTATGAAGGCAGTTTATATGGCGGAAATGAGCATGTGGGAAGAAATATTTTCTTTCAGCACCAAACGGCTCAATGTATGAAATGCCATTCCTTTGACGATTTCGGGGGGGATGCAGGCCCGCGTATCAATGGGGTGGCAGGAAGACTTTCCCGTCAGCAGATACTGGAGGCATTGATAAATCCTGGCAAGGAACTAGCTCCGGGATTTGGAATTGTATCTTTAGAGCTTAAGAATGGTGAAAATTTCACAGGGATCCTTCAGGCAGAAAATGACATAAGTATAACTATAAAAATGGGGAGTCAGCCAGATACCCTTATTCGTAAACAAGATTTACTTGAAAGACAGAATGCTGCTTCTAGTATGCCCGATATGAGTCATATACTTACGGCAAAGGAAATTCGAAACCTCGTAAGCTACTTGGTAACTTTAAAGGAAGATGAAATGAATGCTGGAAGATCAGAAAAAATTACCCAAACGCACGGAGAGTAAGTTTTTAAAATCTATGCTATAAGACTGTTTTTGAAATTAAAAAAATGTATGGCGCTCCTTATTTTAAATTCCTTTTCTGTATCGCTTTCGCAGGATTTGCGTATGTGAATATAAATGATAAAGATTCATGGTTGTGGGTTCCAATTTATTTGGTAGCCTCCATAGGATGTGGGTTGGCAGTGTTTGAAAAATATTTTCCCATGGCTTACCTTATAGCTATCGGTTTTTATCGGGTGAATGCAATTGTTTTATTTTTCTCTAGGGAGGGCGTTCTGGACTGGATTACAAAATACAAACAGGAGAGTATTGTTATGAGTATGCAAGCCACCAAACCTTATATTGAGAAAACCAGAGAGTTTTTTGGCTTACTGATTATTAGTGACGCTTTAGCAATAAATTATATTGTTGCAACATAGGGATAACCTTAAAAGAAGTGGTATTATGATTGGCAGCAAGCTATTCTTGCATGATAAAGAAAATAACAAAGGTTGTACCTGTATTTGATAACAAAAAGGTAGCTATAAGTTTTTGGTAGTATAAAAATAAAAGTAATCTTTTCGGATTGGATGCTATATCGATTTAGCAAAGCCCTTAAACCCAATCTTAGTAACTGGTATTGCCCATAGCAATAAAATGAAACATATGTATTTTATCAGCATTTTAGGAGTGGAAGAATCCTCCTTTTAATGGTCTAATGGTCTAATGGTCATAATACGAACTTCGTACAGCCAGATCCATCATGTAAGTTTTCGGGATTAATCTGCTTTTAAGAATCCGGGAAGTTGGCCGTCAATGTGTACCTTGATCTTGAGGAGTCCAATTAATTTGAAACAATCAAAAGGAGGGGGCAGGATTTTTGGCTGAAATAAAATTAAGCCCACCATACGATTTGATATTATTCGTAGAGGTTGTAATTTTTATGGATCAAGCCTACTTGTTGTGGACCAAGCAAATATATCAGTCAATTTGTTCAGGAAGGATTCTATATTTTTCACTCCCCTGAACTGTGCTCTAGATGTTTTGATTTTCGCATTAAATGATTTTGCAGATGCATTTGTACTTATGTTTGTAAAGTAATTTAAAATCGATTTGTAGTTTAATGTGATGGATTTTGCTACAATATTGAATGCCTTGAACCCTGATTCCTCTGCCAGTTTGTACCAATGTGCCAGTTTAGTGTAGGCGATCCTTATATCCGTAGTTTGGTTATATATATTCCTGAGCTGTTGTACGATCTTAGAGGCCTTCTTGATGTTTGGGTATAATTGGAACAGGATAATGGCCCTCTCGGTTTGTTTTGAGCTCCAGTCTCCCGGTGATTTAAATAACAAAAATCTACTTCTGGCCAGTAGTTGTTTTCTGGTATCACCGTTGTCAAGGTATACCGGTTTATAGCTTCTGTTTTTGCTTGTTGTATTTCTTGATTTTCCTGATCAATTGCATCCCAGCGATGCTTGATCCTAATGTCCTGTAGCGCCTCAATGGCCAGTTTCTGAACGTGAAAGCGATCCGTTACCTGAATTGCTTTGGGAAAACATTTTTTTGCGAGATGCTTCATTGTAGGAGCCATATCCAGGGTTATTTCAGCAACTTTATTCCTTAGCGTTAATGGGATTTTAAGTACTTGTTCAATGATGGGCCCTACTTTGGTTCCGGCCAGTATAGATACAATAGCCCCCTTCTTTCCTTTTGCTTTCTTGTTGGTAATAATAGTATATAACTCTCCCTGGGATAGGGCTGTTTCGTCTATGGAGAGATGCGTACCTATATTTTCAGGAAAGGTGAGCCATTCTTTGGCATGCTACTTTTTATCCCAATCTTTAAAATCACTTAAATAATCTTTGTACTGGCATTGCAGTTTTTTACCGTTAACACCAAAGAAAGAACCGATGGTATGACAGTCAGTAGCTTTAGTGTCGACTAATTTCTTTTAAAAAAGCAGCGAACTCGGTGGTCATTCGGGTTCCCTGTGCAACTAATCTCCAATCTCTTTGGATTACTTCATCGGTATTTTTATCTAGCCATCTTCGCCTTTTGACATGAAGAAAAACGGTGTTCCCTCTCAGCGGAAAATCCTGAATGGTGACTTATTTATGAAAGCCCTTAGAGATTAAAACCCTGTTGAACACTTGTTGGGGAGGGATGTTGCTTTCTTCAAAGAATAAATGAAGAACTTCTATTTCTTTACTACTCTTTATTAAATCAAAATGATCCACTACAAACTGTGGCAATACAAGCTTTATTAAATCCAGGTAGTTCCTCAAGGTGATTTTTAGGCAAATATCAAACTACTAATTGGATTCCTCCACAACTTTTGGGAATGATCCATTTTTATCGGCAAGGATTTTTTCAAATAAATTGGTAAAAATATTTGAAAAGGAAAAGCCTTTTAACCTTTGGTTTTAGGTGATTTTCCTTTTCTTTAATTGAAACCTGTGGATTTAAGATGTTAATATATTTTATTAGGATTAAATCGTTTTATGCTTTCTTAAATTCAATTCTATTTAAAAAAATAGTAATATTATTGTTGTTATAAAAATAATTCATCTATACTTGTGGTCTAATTAACCATAAGGATTTTAAATTAATGTAGTCCTTTATTATAAAATTATATACTAATCATTAAAATCTAATTAATGAAAAAAATTAAAATTTTAACCAATGCATTAAGAAATTTTCAGGATAATTGCTCTGTATTTAATATTAAAAGCGGAAAAATATTAGTGATATCTTTGTTTATCTTCTTTGGACAAAGTGAGAATGCATTCGCTGTTGACCTTTGGCAAGTGCAAGCAAAAACTGTTACGGGAACAGTTACAGATAGTAATGGTTTACCTCTTCCTGGAGTGAATGTTATCGAAAAAGGTACTAGTAACGGGACACAGACGGATTTCGACGGAAACTATTCTATTGATGTGAGTTTGAGCGACGCGGTACTCGTTTTTACTTTTGTGGGAATGAGCCCATTTGAACAGATTGTTGGAACCAAAAATGATCTAGATATCGTAATGGAACAAGATGCAGCAGCATTAGAAGAAATTGTTGTTATAGGTTATGGTACCCAGAGAAAAGAGGAAATCACCAGTGCTGTAACTAGTGTTGGTGAAGAAGAGTTCAACAAAGGAAATATTACTGATGTTGCTCAATTAATACAAGGTAAGGTTGCTGGTTTGTCGGTTGCACGTGCGGGTGGAGATCCAAATGGTGGATTTACAGTGCGACTTAGGGGACTTTCAACTTTAGGTGCCAATTCTCAGCCTTTGGTGGTGATAGATGGTCAGATTGGTGCAGACATGAACACAGTAGATCCTAATGATATTGAAAGTATTGATGTATTGAAGGATGCTGCTTCTTCAGCTATTTATGGGACAAGGGGGTCAGCAGGTGTTCTAATCATCACCACCAAAAGCGGAACGTATGGCGCTCCTACCGTCTCTTATAACACTGCTTTGACCATAGACAATCCTTACAGGTTTACTCCTAATATGTCGGCAACTGAATATCGGGAGCTGGGGATAGGAACAGATTATGGGGAAAACACTAACTGGTATGACGAAATCTCCAGGACCGCTATTTCCCAAACACACAACCTATCCTTATCGGGAGGTAGTGAAGGTACTACCTATAATGCTTCTGTCAACTACAGGGACAACGAAGGTGTAGCCCTTAATACAGGGTTTAATCAATTAAATTCCAGGTTTAACCTTACTCAACGTGCTTTAAATGATAAGCTTACCTTTAATATTAATATGACCGCTACTAAAAGGGAGAGCCAATTAGGTTTTTCCGAAGCTTTTAAATATGCAACTGTTTTTAATCCTACGGCTCCGGTTCGTACAGATGATCCATTGTACGACCTTTCTGGAGGTGGTTATTTTGAAAGTAATTTTGTAGATTATGCAAACCCTGTGGCTATTCTGGAACAGAATAGGAATGAACAGGACCTTCAACGGTTTAATTTTACCGCGTCAGCAGAATACGAATTTATAGATGGATTTAAGTTCTTGGCACGTTATGCTCAGCAAAATTCTAACGTGAACAGGAGGGCCTATCTTCCCCGTACATCTTTTCATTCCCGGAACTTTTTGGGTGTAAGTGGTTTTTCTCGCGGTGGCTTTGCTTTTAGGGAAAATCAGGAAAGTTTTAATCAATTATATGAAAATTTATTAACATTCGAAACAAGGGTTGCTGATTTGAAAATTTCCGCCATTGCTGGATATTCTTATCAGGATTTCCTTTACCAGGGAGCCTCTATGCGTGCAGGGAACTTTATTACCGATGCCTCGTCTGATGATATATCCAGCGCACTGGATTTTGAAACTGGTAGGGCCTCAGCTACAAGTTATAAAAATGGTTCTAGACTTGTTGCTTTTTTTGGTAGGGTGAATCTGAATTACGATGATTTTGCCTACTTGACTGCCAGCTTAAGGAGGGAAGGTTCTACCCAATTTGGTGCTAACAACAAATGGGGAATGTTTCCTGCGGTTAGTGCGGGCGTTAACTTGACACGGTATTTGGGTGTTGCCGAGATTGATCAATTGAAACTACGGGCAAGTTATGGTGTTACAGGTGCATTGCCTCCACAATCTTACCTGTCACTTCCAACTCTTTCTGCAGCAGGTTCTTCTTTTTATGCTGGAAATGACAATTATTTGAAGAGCTACGGACCTGATAAAAATCCAAATCCAGATCTTAAATGGGAGACAAAAACTGAATTTGACATAGGATTGGACTATTCCATGTTTAATGGCAGATTAAATGGCTCAATGGATTATTACACCCGTACTACTGCCGACCTTATTTTCAATGTGGTAGTACCTGTTCCGCCCAACCTTGTTGATAGAACCTGGATGAACATTGGCGAAATGAAAAATGAAGGCTTTGAATTTGCAATTGATTATAATGTGATCAATAGTAATGGCTTTACCTGGAATACAGGAGGAAATTTCTCTACATTTAGTGTTGTTTTGTCAAGTTTAAATCCAGAATTGGCAGGTTCTTATGTTGGTGAATCAAATTTAGGAACCCCCGGTCAAGAGGCAACTCAAATAACGCGGGCTGTAGAAGGTGAAAATATTGGTATTCTTTGGGGGTATAAGTACGAGGGAATTGATGAGAACGGTGACTACAGTTTTAAGGATTTAGATGGGAACGGGGTTATTGACAATAGTGATCGTACAATTATTGGGAATGGATTACCGGATTTTGAATTTGGTTGGACAAATACCCTTGTATACAAAAATTTTGATCTTAATTTTTTTCTCAGAGGCTCTTTTGGTCATGACATGGTAAATACATATAGAGCTTTCTATGAAAACCCGAACATTGCAACCAGTTATAATGTCGTAAACACAAAATATTATAATCCTGATTTACAAGGCGGGCAACAATTTAGTGACCTTTTTGTAGAAGATGCTTCTTTTATAAAACTTGATAATGCCACTTTCGGATATAATTTTGACTTGCCGGCGGATGGTGCTATTAAAAATATAAGAGCATTCGTAAGTGGTCAAAACCTGTTCGTAATTACCGATTATACTGGGGTTGATCCGGAGGTGAGATACTCTTATGGAGGAAATATTTTAGCACCAGGTGTTGATTCAAGGGAAAGTTGGGTTTTAGCACGTTCATTCACTTTAGGTGTAAATGTATCTTTTTAATAATGACTAATTTTTTAATGCTATTTAACATGAGAAAAATACTATATTTAAAAGTATCGCTACTGATTCTTTTTTTAAGTACTTCCTGTACTAATTTGGATGAGGAGGAATTGCTTTACGACCGTGTTACTACGGATAATTTTTATCAAACAGAACTGGAAAACCTTTCTGCCATAGGTGGTGCTTATGCTAATTTGTATGGTGCTTTCGGTACTAGTTCAGCCTTTATGGCTTCACAGGAAATTCCTTCAGATGAAATAGTGGTTCCTACACGAGGGGCTGATTGGGGTGATGGAGGCCACCATGTTCGTATGAAAAGACACAAGTATAATCCGCAAGATCCAAATCCTAATGGTATGTGGAACTTTTTATATTCTGGGGTCAATAGTTGCAACAGAGTTTTAGCGACGCTTGAACCTGTAGGAACAGAAGCCTCAAAAGCTTTTATTGCTGAATTAAAAGCTTTACGGGCAATTTATTATTATTGGCTTCTTGATAATTACGGGAATGTCCCTATAAGTGTAGATGCTACAGCAGGGGAGCCCCCAGGAAATAGTTCCCGTGCAGAGGTGTATGCCTTCGTTGAGCAAGAGTTGCTTGAAAACCTGCCACTATTACAGAAAACTGGCCCTGCAGACGAAACTACTTATGGGCGCGTTAATTACTATACGGCAATGGCAGTACTGGCTAAATTGTATTTAAATGCGGAAGTGTATACAGGAACAGCTCAATGGCAAAAAGCAATTGAAGCCAGTGATGAAATCATAAATTCAGGTATGTATGCTTTAACGCCTAACTATCGTGACAATTTTTCAGTGACAAACCATGGTTCTTCAGAGTTTATCTGGGCCATACCTTATGATGAAATACAAGCCCCTGGATTTAATCTTCCTATGTCTACGTTGCATATGGAAAGCGCTGCAACTTATAATATTTCTGCGCAGCCTTGGAATGGTTTTGCAAGTGTACAGGAATTTTATCAATCCTATATTGATCCTGAGCAAAACCCAGGTCCGCAGGGTACGGTAATAGGAACTGATCCGGCTGGTACAGAAACTATTGGTACCGTGGATGAACGATTGGTAAATTTCATAGTAGGACCTCAATTTAGTTCGAGTGGAGAAAGAATTATGGATCCTGGTGCAGATCTTGATGATCCTAATGGTATACCTCTTACCTTTACTCCTTATGTTAATGAACTAGAGCCAAATGCTTGGAGACAATCTGGGGCAAGAATAGGTAAGTGGGAAATCCCTCTGGGGACGAATGGGAATCTCAGCAATGACTATGCTATTTTCCGCTTTGTGGATATTTTATTTACAAAAGCAGAAGCAGTTGCGCGGTTGAATGGAAACTGGAATGATAATTATACACTGGCTGTTATAAATCAAATAAGAACAGGGCATGGTGGTGTTGATCCTTTTACCAACTTAAATGAGGAAAAATTTTTAGCTGAAAGAGGTAGAGAAATGTTTTATGAGGCCGTTAGAAGGCAGGATTTAATCCGCTTTGGTTTGTACAACGATGAATTTAGATTTCATCCGGCCGATCCAAGCCCTCACGTAAATATTTATCCTATTCCGGAAGCACAGATTAATGCAAATCCGAATTTGCAACAGAATCCTGGGTATTAAATACTAAAAGCTTTAAATATAAAGCTGTCAAAGAGTTAAGCTGAAGGAATGGAGGTAATATACCTTCATTCCTTTTTTTCTAAGGAGCCATTCCAAAAGGAATTAATTTTAAAATAAAAATATTTGGGTTTATGATTGCAGGAGATGGATATAATGTGCGAAAACTTTTTGATCCTTTTAAATTAATGCTGGTAATAATAATATTTATTGCTTCTGTTTTAATAGGATGTGAAAAAAATAGATCACACAAAGATTCTTCGCATCTTTTTACCCAGCTTTCTTCAGAGGAAACTGGAATTGATTTCACCAATAATCTTTCTTATACTGAGGAATTTAATCCCTATACATTTCGGAATTTTTACAATGGGGGAGGAGTAGCTATTGGAGATATCAACAATGATGGCTGGCCGGATATTTTCTTTTGTTCTAATCAACAAACCAATAAGCTTTATCTTAACAAAGGAGCCAGCGACTCTGTTTCATTGGAATTTGAAGATATTTCAAAAAGTGCAGGTATTTCTTCGGGAGGTGTCTGGTCATCAGGAGTAACCATGGCGGACGTGAATGGAGATGGCCTAATTGATATTTACGTATGTAAATCTGGAGAAATAAAAGGAGAGAATAGGAGTAATCAACTTTTTATAAACAATGGAGATCTTACCTTTACAGAAGAGACCAAGAAATTTGGTTTGGAGAACCTGGGATTATCTACCCATGCTGTTTTTTTTGATTATGATAATGACGGCGATCTGGACTGTTACCTTCTGAATAATTCATTTCGTTCAATTGGTAATTATGATTTAATTCCGGATCAGCGGAAAGTTCCAGATCCTCAAGGCGGAAATAAACTCTTTCGAAACGATAATAATTATTTTATCGATGTCACCGAGGATGCTGGTATCTATAGCAGTTCTATAGGGTTTGGTCTGGGAGTTATCATTTCTGATATCAATAAAGATGGATGGCAGGATATTTATGTATCCAATGATTTTTTTGAACGGGATTATCTTTACATAAATCAACAAAACGGGTCGTTTGAGGAATCACTAGTAAAGAATATTGGAGAGTTAAGCATGAATTCCATGGGTGCCGATATTGCGGATATTAACAATGATGGATTTTCAGAGATATATGTAACAGACATGCTTCCTGAAAAGGAGGCGCGCTTGAAAACTAAAACAACATTTGAAAACTGGGATAAATACCGGCAAAATGTAAAAATGGGTTATCACAAACAATTTATTAGGAACACCTTGCAGTTAAATCCCGGAATATCCTCGGCCGCAAATTCCAGGAAGAATGAAATCTACTTTAATGAAATAGGGCGATTGGCCGGTGTAGAAGCTACTGACTGGAGCTGGGGAGCGTTAATAACGGATTTAGACAACGATGGATTTAAAGACGTTTTTGTGGCCAACGGCATCTACCAGGATCTTACTGATCAAGATTATATTCAGTACACCTCCAATTCGGTTGCCGATGTAAGAAAGCAGATACTGCGGAAAGAAGAGAATATTATTACCAGAATGATCGATCTTATTCCTTCGGAGGCCGTATCTAACTATGCTTTTGTAAACAATGGTGATCTTACCTTTACAAACAAGGCGGCAGAATGGGGTCTTGGTGAGCCTAGTTTTAGTAATGGTTCTGCCTATGGTGATCTGGACAATGACGGGGATCTTGATTTGGTAGTGAACAATGTTAATATGCCTGCTTTTATTTACCGGAATGAAGCTATGAAGCAGTACCCTGAGCGTAAGTTTCTCAAGGTTAGCTTTGAGGGAGAGGGGATGAACCGTTTTGGAGTGGGAAGCAAAGTCACGGTATATTACAACAACACCCTTTCCTATCAGGAACAAATGCCGATGCGTGGCTTCCAGTCCACAGTTGATGAGCGACTTAATTTTGGCCTTGGTGAGGTGAGTATCATTGATTCTCTTGTGGTGCAATGGCCGGATGGCAGGGAACAGATGCTTGCGGAGCTTGCCCCTAACCAACATATTACTCTAAAACAGGTTGAATCCCGGGTAAGGAAAAAGACTGCGGTAGAGCCACCTCCTCCTGTTTTTGAAGAGTTGAGTGAAGACTATGGCTTAGATTTTTGCCATAGGGAAAACAAATTTGTTGATTTTGACCGCGATCGCCTTATCTTTCATATGCTCTCTACCAATGGTCCCCGTATGGCCAAGGGTGATGTAAATGGTGATGGACTGGAAGATATTTATATCTGCGGGGCCAAGAGTCAACCAGGTGTGTTGTACCGGCAGACTGCTTCAGGTAAATTTGTGGAAAGCAATGAAGCACTGTTAGAAAAAGGCCGGGATAGCGAAGATACCGATGCATTATTCTTTGATGCTAATGGAGATGGGCATCAGGACCTTTACGTGTGCAGTGGGGGTAATGAATTTTCGCCCAATGCCTCGGCGTTGGCGGATCGACTTTACCTTAATGATGGCCGTGGAAACTTTAGTAAATCAAATCAGATCCTTCCTTCTTTTATATTTGAAAGTAGTAGCAGCGTTAGTGCAGCGGATTATGATGGAGATGGAGATTTAGACCTTTTTGTAGGTGTACGGCTAAAACCCTTTAGCTATGGCATTCCATGCAAAGGTTATATTTTAGAGAACGACGGCAGCGGCATCTTTAAGGATGTGACGGCGAGGGTGGCCCCAGGGTTAGAGCAGGCGGGTATGATTACTGATGGGAAATGGTTTGACTATGATGTTGATGGTCGTCCAGATTTGGTGGTTGTGGGTGAGTATATGCCTGTGAAGGTGTTCCATAACCAGAAAGGGGTTCTGAAAGAAGTGACAGGGGCAGCAGGGCTTTCCAAAACCAATGGCTGGTGGAATAGGTTAGTTATAGCAGATGTAAACAATGATGGCTATCCGGATATGGTGGCCGGGAACCATGGGTCCAACTCCCGCTTTCAGTGTAGTGAAGAGAAACCTGTGAGTATGTACGTTGGCGACTTTGACAATAACGGGAGGCTGGAACAGATTGTGACCAGCTACAATAAAGAGAAGGCGTACCCAATGGTGTTGCGGCATGACTTGTTGGCCGCGCTGCCCTCGTTGAAAAAGAAGTACCTGAAATATGCTAGCTACAAAGAGGAAGGCATAGAGGATATTTTTACAGAAGAGCAGCTCAGCAAGGCACATCGTTTGGATATGTATGTCCAGGAAAGCAGTGTTTTCCTCAATGGACAAGATGGTAGCTTTACAAGGAAAGCCCTTCCAACCGAAGCACAGTTTTCGCCCATGTACGGCATTGCCGTGGAGGACTTTGACGGGGACGGCCATAAGGATATCCTTATGGGGGGAAATTTCTATCAGGCAAAGCCGGAGGTGGGAATCTACGACGCCAGTTATGGCGTTTTCCTAAAAGGAGATGGAAAAGGGGAGTTTTCCACCGTTCATCAAAGCCGTTCCGGCCTTTATTCAGATGGTGCGATAAGAGATATTTCGGTATTAAAAATGCAAGATATTAATATTATTTTAATCATTAAAAACGATGGTTGTATACAAATTGCAAAATATGAATAGGATGATATGGAAACTGAATTTTTTAGGTCTTATTATGGTTTTTGTCATATCAGGCTGCACCATGGAAACAGCTTATGAGCGGTATAAAGCCACTGTAGAAAAAGAGTTAGCTAGTGGTCAGCAAGCAGATAGTTTATTTTTTGGCATTCATTTGGGTATGACCAGTAAAGAATTTTATGGACACTGCTGGGACATGAATAAAGACGGCCTGTTTACAGATGGTGAGAACAATACAGCTATTTTATATAAATTGAATGATGGGGAGCTTTCTCATCCTGCCTCGATGAATTTTTACCCCTCATTTTATAATGATAGTATCCATCAAATGAGTGTCTCCTTTCAATATGATGCATGGGCTCCCTGGAACAAACATTTATTTGCCGATAGCCTGCAGTCGGGCGTGTTGAAAATGTACAAAAAATGGTACAGCGGGGGAAATCCGTTCATAAGTATGGACGATGAAAAAAGGGGAGTCATCTATGTGAAGGTAGATGGGAATAGGAGGATTATAATTGGCAAATTCGATGATTCCACGGTTAAAGTTGATTATACGGATTTGATTGTTGAAGAAGAAATAAAAAGAGATAATGAGAAAAAATAAATTTATTATACCAATATTTTTGTTAGTTCTTTTTACTTTCGAAGGGTGTGGAGAAATCGAGCATACAAATAGGGGAGCAAACATACCTGTTCTATTTCGGAAATTAGATACAGCCCAAACAAACATTAATTTCAGCAATGATTTGGTTTATGATGCCGAATTCAACATTTACACCTATCGGAATTTTTTTAATGGTGGGGGAGTAGCAATAGGTGACATTAATAATGACGGTTTTGTCGATATTTTTTTCACTGCTAATATGTCCCCCAATAAGTTATATCTCAATAAAGGGAACAATGGGTCTGCCCCTTTGGAATTCGAAGACATTACTATAACAGCTGGAATTGGTAAAAAATGTCAGTGGTCAACCGGTGTTACCATGGCAGATATTAACGGTGATGGTTTGCTGGACATTTATATTTGCAATAGTGGGGACATAAAAGGAGGCAATAGGGAGAATGAATTATTTATCAATAACGGGGATTTGACCTTTACTGAAAGTGCCTATGAATATGGACTTGATGATAAAGGTTTATCCACTCATGCCGTTTTATTTGATTATGATAAGGATGGCGATCTTGATATGTATCTGTTGAACAATTCTTTTAAAGCAATTGGTAGTTTTAACCTTCAACAAAATGAAAGGAATGTAAGGGATCCCTTAGGGGGTGATAAACTGTTTCGAAATGACGGTAATCATTTTGTTGATGTAAGTGTGGAAGCTGGTATTCTTGGGAGTGTAATAGGGTTTGGTCTTGGCGTTACAGTTGGGGATGTAAACCAGGATGGATGGCAGGATATCTATGTGTCCAATGATTTTTTCGAAAAAGATTACCTCTATATCAATCAACAGGACGGAACTTTCCAAGAAGAGCTGGAACGGGAAATGGTAAGTATTAGTAATGCTTCCATGGGAGCTGATATGGGAGATGTTAATAATGATGGCAGACTGGATATTTTTGTGACTGATATGTTGCCCGAAGATGATGCAAGGATCAAAACCAATACCACCTTTGAAAGTTGGAATAAACATGTATTGGCTTTAAAACAGGGCTATTATCATCAATTTACCCGGAATATGCTTCAGCTAAACAATGGCAATAATACTTTTAGCGATATTGGTCGTTTTGCCGGTGTAAGTGCTACGGACTGGAGTTGGGGCGCCTTGATTGCGGACCTGGACAACGATGGCTTTAAAGATATTTTTGTGGCCAACGGAATATATCAAGATCTTACCAATCAAGATTACATCCAGTATATTTCTAATGAAAAATTTTATAAGGAAGTTGCTTCGGGTAAAGCGGATTTCAGGAAAATGATCGACCTTATCCCTTCGGAGGCTATTTCTAACTATGCTTTTGTAAACAATGGTGACCTTACCTTTACGAATAAGGCGGCGGAATGGGGACTTGGGGAACCTGGGTTCAGTAATGGTTCGGCTTATGGAGATTTGGATAATGATGGTGACCTTGACCTTGTGGTGAACAACGTTAACATGCCCGCTTTTATTTACAAGAACCAGACTATGGAGCAGCACCCTGAACGTAAGTTTCTAAAGGTAAGTTTTGTGGGTGAGGGGATGAATCGTTTTGGAGTGGGAAGCAAAGTGACTCTTTACTACAACAACACCCTTTCGTATCAGGAACAGATGCCAATGCGTGGCTTTCAATCCACAATTGATGAGCGACTTAATTTTGGTCTTGGTGAGACCGGTATCATCGATTCCTTGGTGGTGAAATGGCCAGATGGGAGAGAACAGGTGCTCAAAGATCTATCCCCTAACCAGCATATTGCCCTAAGACAGGATGAATCCCGAGATAGGGAAAAAACTACGGTAGAGCCACCTTCCCCAGTTTTTACGGAAAGCAGGGATAACTTTGGCATAGACTTCATTCATGTTGAAAATAATTTTGTTGATTTTGACCGTGAGCGTCTCATCTTTCACATGCTCTCCACCGATGGGCCTCGAATGGCCAAAGGGGACATGAATGGTGATGGGCTGGAAGAAATCTACATTTGTGGAGCCAAGGACCAGTCTGGGGCGTTGTATGTTCAACAGGCCTCTGGCAATTTTATAAGAAGCAATGAAGAAGTGCTTGAGACAGATAGGATTAGCGAGGATACAGATGCGCAGTTCTTTGATGCCGATGGGGATGGGGACCTGGACCTGTACGTATGTAGTGGGGGAAGTGAATTTTCTCCCAATGCCTCTGCTTTGATCGACCGTCTCTACTTTAATGACGGTAAAGGTAATCTGGCAAAGTCCTCGCAGATACTCCCCTCCTACATTTTTGAAAGTAGCAGTAGCGTAAGTTCAGCAGATTATGATGGGGATGGGGATCAGGACCTTTTTGTTGGAGTACGGCTCAAACCCTTTAGCTATGGCTATGCCTGTAAGGGGTATATATTGGAAAACGATGGGCTTGGGACCTTCACAGATGTAACAGAAAAGATTGCCCCTGGGCTGGAGCAGGTTGGAATGGTCACCGACGGTGAATGGTTCGATTATGATAGGGACGGGAGGCCAGACTTGGTAGTGGTGGGAGAGTATATGCCTGTGAAGGTTTTTCACAACCAGAAAGGGACGCTAAAAGAAGTAACAGGAGCAGCAGGACTTTCCAAAACCAATGGCTGGTGGAATCGTCTTGCCACAGCTGATTTGAATGGTGATGGCTATCCGGATATAGTGGCGGGGAACCATGGGCTCAACTCTCGTTTCCAGTCCAGTGAGGAGAAGCCGGTAAGTATGTACGTCGGCGATTTTGACAATAATGGGAGGCTGGAACAGATCGTGACCAGCTATAATAAAGAGGAATCATACCCATTGGTGTTACGGCATGATCTGCTGGCTGCGCTTCCCTCCCTGAAAAAGAAGTACTTAAAATATACCAGCTATAAAGAGGAAGGCATAGCGGATATTTTTACAGAAGAGCAGCTTAGCAAGTCGTACCGTTTAGATATGTACGTCCAGGAGAGCAGTGTTTTCCTCAATGAGCGGGATGGCAGTTTTACAAGGAAGGCTCTTCCCACCGAGGCACAGCTTTCACCCATGTACGGTATCGCTGTGGAAGATTTTGACGGGGACGGTCATAAGGACATCCTCATGGGAGGGAACTTCTACCAGGCAAAGCCACAGGTGGGGATCTACGATGCAAGTTATGGGACCTTTATGAAAGGGGATGGAAAGGGTGGATTTACGTCTGTTCCTACCCAGGAGAGTGGTGTCAACATTAGAGGTCAGGTGCGTAATATTCAAACGGTCGATAGAGGAGATAGTAATGTAGTTATTTTTGCTCTAAATAATGATTCATTAAGATTCTTAAAAATCAGAAAAACTGGAGAAGAAAACTTTATAACAAAATAGCAGGAAAAGGAATGAAAGATTTTATCTTCAAATATATCAACAGATGCGATCTTTAACAGCCATACTACTCCGGCCAATATAGGATTATAGATGATAAAAAATCGCACAAATTTTCGGTTAAAAAGGCAGGACCTTTTTTTCTTGCACTTCATTTTAATTATATTTTTGCTGGTTTGCACTATTGGATGTCAGACTCCAAAAGAAAAAGGAAAAAAGGGGCTTTTTGTTCTACAGGATTCTACTAACACCAATATTGGTTTTATAAATCAGCTTCAGGAAACAGACAGTTTAAATATCGTGGAATATCTCTATTTCTATAATGGAGCAGGCGTCGCCGCAGGCGATTTAAATAATGATGGTCATACTGATTTATATTTTGTGTCCAATCAGGGCCAGAATAAGTTATACCTCAATAATGGGAATGAACAAAATTCTTCTTTTAACTTTAAGGAAATTTCTGCTAAAGCTGGCGTTAAAGGCTTTTCAGACTGGCAAACAGGAGTAACAATGGCGGATGTGAATGGCGATGGATGGTTGGATATTTATGTTTGTGCGGTAGGGGGCTATAATGGGTTGAAAGGAGTAAATGAGCTTTATATAAATAATGGACTGGATATAGAGGGGGAGCTGAGCTTCACCGAGAGTGCAGCGGAGTACGGGCTTGATTTTACCGGCTTTTCAACCCAGGCTGCTTTTTTTGATTATGACAAAGATGGAGACCTGGATATTTATTTGTTAAACCATGCCGTCCATACTTCGAGGAGTTTTGGGAGAGCCTCTAACAGAAATGAACCAGACAAAAAATCAGGTGACTATCTTTTTGAGAATCAACTTGTTGCATTTGGCGATTTTGATAATAGTGGTACTGTTATTAAATTTAAAGATGTCACACAAGAAGCAGGTATTTTTCAGTCCGCAATGGGCTATGGACTGGGAGTGGTGGTGGCAGATTTCAATAACGATGGTTGGGATGATGTTTACGTTACCAATGATTTTCATGAAGATGATTATTATTATGTAAATGAGCAGGACGGTACATTCTCAGAACGGGGAAAATACTATTTTAAACATTTTAGCCGTTTCTCGATGGGATGTGATGCTGCAGATATGAATAATAATGGTTATCCTGATCTGGTAACTGTGGATATGTACCCTGAAGATGAAGTCGTTTTAAAGCTTTCTGCAGGGGAAGATCCTTTTGGTATTTTCAATTATAAACTGAGGTACGGATACTTTTACCAATACAGCCGGAATTGTTTGCAGCTAAATCTTTCAGGGGAAAAATTTGCGGATGTGGGAATAATGGCCGGGGTATCGGCCACGGATTGGAGTTGGAGTCCTCTCATTGCGGACTATAATAATGATGGGATAAAAGATCTTTTTATTTCCAATGGGATTATGCGCCGACCTAATGATCTTGATTATATTAAGTTTGTGTCGAACGTATATTCACAGCCTGGACAGGAGAAATCCAAAATTTTGGATGAGAAGGCTATCTCATTAATGCCAGAGGGGAAGGTTCATAATTATTTTTTTAAAGGGGGTGTAAACCTGAAGATGGAAAATAAGTCTTTAGAATGGGGTTTTGATAAGCCATCTTTATCAAACGGAGCTGTCTATGCTGATTTGGATAATGATGGTGATCTGGACCTTATAACCAACAATATCAATGAACCCGCAGGTATTTACCGGAATATGAGTGAAAGCTTTACAAAAAACAATTTTCTCAAAGTAAAGTTAGAAGGACAGGGAGGTAATACATTTGGTATTGGCGCAAAAGTAATACTTAAACATAAAGGGGAGGTGCAGGTACAACAGCTTATGCCAACAAGAGGTTTTCTTTCCTCAGTGGAGCCAATACTGAATTTTGGCCTTGGTAAGCAGACTAAAATCGACACTCTGATCGTCCTATGGGGGAACAGTAAGATGGAGATGAAAATTAATGTGAAGGCAAATACAATGCTTACCCTAAAGCAAAAAGAAGCGATAGAAGATGGCAGTCATTTTTATGATGATTTTTTTAATAAACAACTTCCACTTTTTGAAGAACTATCAAATGATTTTTTGGTAAATTATATGCACAAGGAGAATGACTTTATCGATTTTAACAGGCAGCCCCTCATACCTTTCCAGCTTTCCGCCGAAGGTCCTAAATTAGCAATAGGCGATGTGAATGCGGATGGAATAGATGATTTTTATATTGGTGGAGCAAAGGGGCAGGCAGGAAAATTATTTGTTCAGCAGAGGAGGGGACGATTTGTTTTGTCAAATGAGCTCGTTTTTGAATCAGATTCCAAGTATGAAGATACAGATGCTGTAATCTTTGATGCAGATGCAGATGGTGATATGGATTTGTATGTTGTTAGCGGAGGGAATGAGTATTATGGACATGGGGAGGAGCTTTTGGATCGTCTTTATTTGAACGATGGGCAAGGTCGCTTTAGCCGAACTATGAGCTCTCTTCCACCTATGTATACTAATAAAAGTTGTGTTAAACCTTTTGATTTTGATCAGGATGGGGATTTGGATCTATTTGTTGGAAGTAGGGTAGAAGGATCAAAGTATGGGATTGTGCCGGATTCATACTTACTAATAAACGATGGGGCAGGAGTTTTTACAGATCAAACAGATGAACTCGCTCCTTCCCTGCGAAAATCAGGAATGGTTACAGATGCTCTGTGGGTGGATTATGATAATGATGGAGATGCAGATTTAGTCGTAGTGGGGGATTGGATGCCGATTAGGATTTTTGAGAATATTTATCATCGGTTTGAAGAAGTCAGGGCAGGAACAGGCCTGGAACGATCAAACGGATTTTGGCAAAGTCTGGAAGCTGCTGATTTTGATATGGATGGAGATATGGATTTTGTAGTAGGTAATCTTGGGACAAATACCAAATTTAAAAAGGAGGATAGTCCTCTTAAAATGTATGTAAAGGATTTCGATGGGAACGAGACGCTTGATCAAATATTAGCTTATCAGTTGGAAGGAAAATGGTATCCGGTAGCTACCAAAGATGAACTTGGTAAACAAATGCCTTTTATGAACAAAAGGTTTTATAGCTATAAAAGTTTTGCTGGTAAAACTTTGGAAGAAGTGTTTGACAATGGAGAGCTGGACGGAGCTAAAACATTAATTGTCAATCAATTCCAGTCTATATACCTTGAAAATTTAGGTAATAGCCAATTTAAGCAGCATGCTCTTCCGGAGGAAGCGCAGGTGTCGAAAGTATTTGCTTTTCATATACAGGATGTGGATAATGATGATCATCTTGATATAATCATGGGGGGTAATTTTTATGGATCAAGCATGTACCAGGGCCGCTATGATGCAAGCTACGGGCTTATTTTAATGGGAGATGGTAAAGGATCCTTTCAACCAATACAAAGTTTTGATAGTGGAATAGTACTCGGTGGTGAAGTGCGTGATATTAAGGAAGTTAAAACGGCCAAAGGAGAATTTATTCTTGTGGCTAATAATAATGGACCGATGCAAATTTTTCAAAAAGCCAATACAAACTGATGAAGTTTCAAGTAATTGGGGCAGGTGGGACAAACGAAGAGATAATTGGAAAAATGTTTTAATACTTCCTTAAGAATGAGTAGATTTAAAATTTTAAGAAATAATTCTAAAGTAGCAACCAATGTTTGACCGAATTCCTGTGCTTATTATAATTTTTATAGTTCTGTTTTTTTCTGCTTGTAAGGAAAGCGTAACCCCAGAACAATATAATCGGCTAGCCGCTAATCCTAAGCTAATTCATGAGTCTTCGGAGCAACTTACCAATGTCATTGTGCATGATGTTTTTAAACCCCCTGTGGCAAGCAGGGTCTATTCATATTCTTTTCTTGCGGCTTATGAAGCTCTTCAATGGCAATCAATCGAGTATCCATCTTTTGCTGGGAAATTAAATGGCTTTACAGAGGTTCCGGCCCCGCAGGAGGGGAAAGAGTATTGTTTACCTTTGGCTAGTACAAAAGCCTTGGCAATAGTGGGCGAGGCCTTAACTTTTTCTACGGATAAATGGAAAGATTTTGATCAAAAATTTTTTAAGCAATATAAGGAGATGGGTATTCCCGAAGATGTATATGATCGGTCAATAGTCTATGGAGAACAGGTAGCGAAACATATTCTGGAGTATGCTCATGATGACAATTATTTGACTACAAGAGGTTTCCGTTATACATTAAAGCACCTTCCGGGCAAATGGGAGCCTACACCCCCGACTTATTCCGAGGCCTGCGAGCCTCAATGGAATACCATAAGAACTTTTACACTTGATTCGGCTTCTCAATTTGCGCCACTACCTCCTGCAGAGTTTAGTTTAGATAAGGATAGCGATTTTATTAAATTAACAATGGAAGTTTACGAGTTTGGAAAGACTTTAACGGAAGAACAAGAATCTATTGCTTATTTTTGGGATGACAACCCATTTGTAACTAATATGGTCGGTCATGCCACCTTCACCGAGAAAAAAATGACACCTGTCGGACACTGGGTGGAAATTGCCAAAACTGTTTCTGAAGATAATAAACTGGATATGTTGAGTGCATTGGAAGCCTATACCCTAACTTCTATTTCTACTTTTGAGGGCTTTATTGCAAGCTGGGATTCCAAGTTCCAATATGAAAGGATTCGCCCTATTACGGTTATTAACAATACAATTGATCAAGATTGGGTGTCCTTTTTGGAAAATCCTCCATTCCCTGAATATGCTAGCGCTCATAGTGCCATTTCAGCTGCCGCAGGAAGGGTACTTACTCGATTAATTGGAGAAAATATTTCTTTTACTGATTCTACGGAATACAGGTATGGTCATGGAGTTCGAACTTTTACTTCTTTTGAGGAAGCATACTGGGAAACTTCTATGAGCAGAATTTATGGGGGAATTCATTTTCGGGATGGAGTAGAACAAGGAACTTATCAAGGCGAAAAGGTGGGTGAGTGGGTTCTAAGTAAGTTAAAAGAACCGGCAATGGGTCGCGGGGAATTATTAAAAAAGGATTAGGAAAAATAAATCCTAAAAGCCTTTATGGGTTATAAGAATGATAATAAATGAATGGGGTAGTTAGGGTTTAAAATTTTTTAGGTATTTCTGGATTTTATACCTTATTTGCCTGCGTTTTTTTTAACAGGAAACGATGCTTTTGTAGAGGTAAGAGCGTGTTTGGCTATCATACATGAAGGTTTTCCATTTGAAGGAGTCTCTGTTTAGGTTTATGCTAATATCTTCTGCATAATCCCTGCCCAATGGCTTTTTATTGCATCGCTAAAGCTGAATATCGCTTGTGGCTGGCGTTCTACAGGATGTTTTGTGATCAGGGCAGGAAGTTGTGATTGGTCAAATTCGGCTAAAATAAAATTAAGCCCACCAAAATATTTGATATTATTCGTAGAAGTTATAATTTTTATCGGCAAGGATGTTTTCACCTAAATTGGTAAAAATATTTGAAAAGGAAAAGCCTTTTAACCTTTGGTTTTAGGGGCTTTTCCTTTTCTTTAATTGAAACCTGGATTTAAGGTATTAATATATTTTATTAGGATTAAATCGTTTTATGCTTTCTTGAGTTCAATTTTATTTAAAAAACAGTAATATTATTGTTATTATAAGAATAATTATCTATACTTGTAGTCTTATTAACCATGAGGGTCTTAAATTAATGGACTCCTTATTATAAAATTAGATATTAAGCAATAAAATCTAATTGGTAAAAAAAATTAAAATTTTAACCAATGCATTAAGAAATTTTCAGGATAATTGCTCTGTATTTAATATTAAAAGCGGAAAAATATTAGTGATATGTTTGTTTATCTTCTTTGGACAAAGTGAGAATGCATTCGCTTTTGACCTTTGGCAAGTGCAAGCAAAAAAGTTTTAGTGAATTTCAATTTGTTAAATAATCAGATTAATAATAACAACAAATGAATTTAAAGTTAAAAATTATTACCTTCAAGAGGTTATGGGCTGGAGTCGTCTCTACCGCCTTTTGTTTTTTATTATCGACACAGGTTTCCTTCGCACAGACAACCCAAATATCTTTTAAAGACCTTTCCCATTTTAAAGATCCAGGCAAAAGCTGGTCCATAGCGGGAGAATTAGAGGCAAACCTGGAGGAACAAAATACGTTTAATATAAGCAGGGGAACCGGTATTCTGGTGAATCAGCCGGATAAAAGAAATGCGGGTAATGATCTACATACAGTTGAGGAGTTTGGTGATATGGATTTGGAGCTTGAATATATGGTTGCCAAAGGGTCAAACTCGGGCATTTATTTTCTGGGCCAGTATGAGTTACAGCTAAAGGACAGTTGGGGTACCCAATTGATAACTTCAGGTGAAAACGGGGGAATTTATGAGCGTTGGGACGAAAGCAGGCAAGAAGGCCACAAAGGATATCAGGGTTATGCCCCACGGCAAAATGTGAGCAAAGGCCCGGGCTTATGGCAACACCTTGTAGTATCTTTTCAGGCCCCAAGGTTTGATTCCGAAGGACAAAAAATAGAAAACGCGAAATTCCTTAAGGTAGAACTTAATGGAGTTACTATTCAGGAGAATGTGGAACTTTTTGGTCCTACCAGGGGAGCCATGAGTGAAGAAGAAAAAGCAACAGGGCCAATACGTATACAAGGCGATCATGGGGCGGTGGCATTTCGCAATATGGAGATTACCAGTTATGACAAACCACGCCCGGAATTAAAGAATCTTAAATATTCAGTTTATGAAGGAAAGTTCAGCGACCTATCTTCGTATGATAGCCTCCCTCCGGAATTTGAAGGACCTTTATTAATCCTTTCTTCTAATCTCAAAACAAAGCCCAATCAGTTCCTTGTCCGTTATACCGGAGATTTGGAAGTGAAGGAAACCGGAGAGTACAATTTTAACCTACAGATGCCGGGCGGCCTGGGTATTATGAGGATCAATGGAAAAGAAGTTATTTCCCCAAGAGAGCAAAAAGGAAAAGGGAGCGTACAGTTGAAAAAGGGCATGGTTCCATTGGAGCTTATTTATTCTAAATTTCAGGATTGGGTGGAGCCTGGGCTGGAATTAACAATTGCAGGACCGGGAATTAGGGAATATCTTGTAAGTGAGGGAGAGGGGGATTTTGAGGAACCTGTGGATCCTATTTTAGTGGAGGCCACAGAAAACACCATCCTTAGAAGCTTTATGGACCTACCGGTGAACCAAAAACCCGGAGGTTACCGGGTTACTCATTCGGTGAATGTGGGAAGCCCGTTGAATGTTCATTACACATACGATATGGACTATGGAAATCTGGTGCAGGTATGGCGCGGGGGGTTTCTTGATGCCACTCCTATGTGGTACAGCAGAGGGGATGGCTCTTCCCGGCCAAGAGGAGCTGTTCAACATTTTGGTGTTCCTTCCTTAACTCTTTCCAAACTTGATAAAACAAATACAACCTGGGCTACTGATACTATCGGTAGTGGTTATAGACAATTGGGATATCAGCTCGATGCACAGGAACTCCCAACCTTTATTTATACCGTCCATAAAGCCCGGATACAGGATGCAATTCGACCTTTGGAAAACGGGCGGGGAATAAGACGGACAATTAATATTCAAAATCCAGGGGAAAACCTTTATGCACGCCTGGTACAGGGAGAAAAAATCGAGAAGGTTTCGAGCGATTTTTACCTTATAGGAGACAAGGCCTATTACCTGCGGTTGGAAAATACCGGTGGGAGCAAGCCCATTGTGCGAGACGTTGGTGGAATGCAGGAGCTTATTGTTCCTGTACAAAATCAACTGGTATATTCCATCCTCTTTTAATTGCTAAAACTGATTATAATGAAATTACGACAAAATAGAAATGATAATAAAATTCTTTACCTGCTTATTTTTGTGCTTTGCCTGGCAGGCTTTCGCACCGTCTCAGCACAAGAATCTCCATTAGAAGAGGATTTCTTTAAGATATCCAGGATAAGCACACCCGAAGGTATTTTGCTTGAAGTAGGAGGTTTAGCCGTGTTGCCAAATGGTGATTTGGGAATATCTACCCGCAGGGGCGATGTTTACATTGTTGAAAACCCCACCAGTGGCCGTCCCTTTTTTCGCAAATTTGCTTCCGGCCTGCACGAAGCACTCGGACTAGCCTACAAAGATGGTTCTCTTTTCGCAGCGCAACGGGGAGAGCTAACAAAAATGACGGATACTAATAATGATGGAAAGGCGGACAGGTATGAAACTGTTTATGCCTGGCCTCTTTCGGGAAACTATCATGAATACAGCTACGGTCCTAAAATAGCCCCGGATGGTTCTTTCTTTGTCTCCACCAATTTAGGTTTTCCTGATCCCTGGTGGCATCCTGTAAGTTTGGTGCCCTGGAGGGGTTGGTTGCTGCATATTACTGAGGATGGCAAAATGGAACCCTGGGCCACCGGTTTTCGTTCGCCTGCCGGACTTAGTATGATTGATGGGGAAGTTTTTTATGCTGAAAACCAAGGGGATTGGGTAGGTTCGGGAGGCATCTGGAAGGTTGATAAGGGTGATTTCACAGGTCATCCCAGCGGCCTTCGCTGGACAAGTATGGCCAATTCGCCAGTAGATCTAACTATAGCACAGTTTTATCAAAAAATGGACCCTCGTTTTGATAAGGATGAAGACGGGGAGTCCGTAAAGCCGAAAAACCGGGTAGACGATGAAATAGTTACAATGGCCGATATGAAAGAAGATTTTCCCGAATTAAAATTACCCGCTGTTTACTTGCCGCATGGCATTTTTGGTATCTCCAATTCCGAAATAGTAAAAATTCCGGAGGGAAATTTTGGTCCTTTTGAGGGGCAGCTGCTGGTGGGAGATCAGGGGATGAGTAAAATAATGAGGGTATATATGGAAAAAGTAAATGGAGAATATCAGGGAGCAGCCTTTGATTTTCGTAGCGGATTCCAATCTGGTGTTCTTCGAATTGTCTGGGCAAACGACGGCTCTTTGTTTGTGGGAGAAACAAACAGGGGCTGGGGCTCTGCAGGCGATGCAAATCAGGGACTTGAACGGTTGACTTGGAACAAACAACTCCCCTTTGAAATGCGGGCTGTTCGTGCAAAAGCTGATGGTTTTGAAATTGAATTTACCATGCCCGTGGATAAGGAGTCTGCTGAAGATTTGGCCAATTATTCGGTGGAAAGCTTCATTTATAAATATCATGCGGTATATGGAAGTCCCCCGGTGAATCAGGGAAAACATCAAATTAAAGGCGTTAAAGTTTCAGAAGATGGTTTAAAAGCAAGGATCATAGTGGATAACCTTCGCAAGAACTACATTCACCATATAAGTCTTCGGGGTGTGCGCTCCAGGGACAACTTTTATTCCCTGGTACACCCCATTACCTATTATACCCTTAACAATATTCCACAGGGTGATAAACTTAAATTAAGCGAAGTCAGTACCCAAAATTCAGCAGAAAGTTTTCGTGGTACAGTAAAAACTCCTACAGGAACTGGAGGAGCAGGCAAACAGGCACCAACAGCACTGGCTGCGACTTCTAATGTACAACAGGCACCAAATTTTGAAGAAGTAAAACCTCTTTTGGAAAGGAATGCCTGTCTAGCCTGTCATGACCCCCAAAAAAAGATGATAGGTCCTGCATATTCCGAAGTAGCTAAACGCAACTATACTAATGAAGAAATTGTAGAGCTGGTGCATAACCCGCAGCCAATGAACTGGCGGCCGGATTATGCAGTAGCTATGCCTCCAATGCCACAGGTTCCCAGGGAAGATATCTTAAAAATCGCAGCTTATATAAATTCCCTGTAAGAGTAGCTGTAAACATACTGCATAGAAAAAATCAATAATATGAGTAATTATACAAGTATACATTTTAAATCAAAAAATATGATAAAAATGATTTCTGGAGCTTTTATAACCTGCTCCTTGTTCTTAATTAGTAATAATGTCAATGGTCAGGAAGTAATAAAACTTCCACCTGAAGCAACAGAATTCTATGAACCTGTGCCTCCGGTTATTTCTCCAGGGAAATCCACAGCTACACCACCCGCGGATGCTATCGTTCTTTTCGACGGGACAAATCTTTCTTCCTGGGAAGGAGAAAGAGAGGGTGCTGAGGCTACCTGGATTGTTGAAAATGGTATTATGACTGTAAATCCAATAACAGGAGGAAATCCAATAACAGGAGGAATAACTACAAAACAAAGTTTTGGTGACCTTCAAATTCACCTGGAATGGCGGTCTCCTTCCCAAATTGTGGGTGAAGGACAAGGAAGGGGGAATAGTGGAATTTATATTATGGGCAGATATGAAGTCCAGATTCTCGATTCTTATGAGAATAGTACCTACACTAATGGTCAGGCCGGGAGTATTTATAAGCAATCTCCTCCTCTTGTGAATGTGACCAGCAAACCCGGTGAATGGAATACTTATGATATTATTTTTACTGCTCCCAGATTTAATCAAGAAGGAATGCTTATAAATCCGGCGAAGATAACTGCCTTGCATAACGGCGTTTTAATTCAAAATAATTTTAAATTACATGGTCCTACAGAATATATAGGAATTCCAAATTATACAGCTCACGAGGAAAAATTGCCGCTACATCTTCAAGATCATGGGAGTCCGGTGAGTTTCCGAAATATTTGGGTAAGGGAACTTTGAAAAACAGCATCCGCTAAAAAAAGCTAATTATAGAGTTTTAAAATGAAGTATAATCCACCAGTAAGTGGTATAAAAACTGCTCTATCTGGGGTTAAGTTGGATCAGGAACAAAAGTTGTGGAGGAATTGGAATACATTGATTTAATAAGTCTTTTATTGCATAAGTTTCTGGTGGATTATTACGATTTGGGGAAAGTAAGAAAGAAAACGAAGCTCTTCATTTTTGCTTGTCCAAAAAAATTATTCCCGATATAGACAATTGCCCCTGGCTGAAGCCAGGGGATTAAAAAAAATGATCACAAGGGGCTTTTAGCCCCTTGTGATCATTTTCTGTGCATAATGCATTATTCCACCTGATTTCAATGTGGGGAGAAAATAGCTTGGCCGCCTATAGTTCCTTACACATTCTTGTTAGGCTGGAGCATCCTTCATTTTACTTGTCCAAAAAAAATAGGGCTAAAGCCCAATTTGTTTCAATTCTTTATCCCCTGACCGAAGTCAGGGGCAATGGATAATATATCTTAATGCCAAGGCTTGGAACTTTGGAATAGTTTTCAATTAAATATTGGAGTTTTTTTATATTTCCTGATGTATAAATGAATTGTTTAAATCCCATAAAAAGCTTTCAGAAGTAAACTCAGGGGAGTAAGAAATTTAAGATCTTTCCTGAACAAATTGACTGATAGATTTGCTTGGTCCACAACAATTGTTCTTGATCCACAGGTTAAGTTTTTGGCTTCTCTAACTGTAGAGTGATCAAAATAATTTATTAATATTTAATTAAAAAAAATAAAAAAGATCATTATATTATTGTCTTTATTTTGCTTTTACGCAAACGCCCAGGATAATGAAATGAAGCCTATCTTCAATAAAAAGAAACTTAATGGTTGGAATACCTACCTACCTTCTAAGGGGATAAATTCAGATCCGGATTCTGTTTTTGCTGTACAGAATGGAATTTTACATATATCAGGAAAAGAATTTGGATATATAGCTACTAAAGATACATTCAGGGATTTTCACCTTATTGCAGAATTTAAATGGGGAGAGGCAAAATATCCGCCCAGAGAAAATGAAAAAAGAGATAGTGGGATTTTATACTTCGTACCCATAGATGTTCCTGAAAAAATTTGGCCTAAATCAGTTGAATATCAAATACAGGAAGGAGATGTTGGAGATTTCTGGCTTATAGATAGTGTTACTATCCAGGTAACTGGCAAACGAACTGTTCCGGCAGATTACTTACGAGTTGAAAAGGAAAGGGATAATGAATATCCAGATGGGGAATGGAATACCGTAGAAATAATTTCACGCGACGGAGAACTCACCCATAAGGTTAATGATAAGGTTGTAAATAGGGGAAGTTTTCCTAATCTTACAGAAGGACGAATATTAATACAATCAGAAGGTGCAGAAATATATTATCGAAAAATTGAAATTAAAAGATTGTAAACGAACAAGCTCCAATCTATCTCAAGTTAGTGATATATTCATTATAAGGAATGGCTCAATAAATTTTCTTATGAGATGATGAAGAGAATATGAATTCAGTTGTTATATTGAATTTAAGTAGTTGGAGATTATAAAGCAATCATAAATTGTTGTTGCAGTAAACTTGGAATTTGCAATTGTATGTTTTTATCACTGGAAATAGCATAGCATTTACTTTACTTCGAGAATCAGGATAAATAAAATTTTGATCCTGTCTTCCTACTCGATTATTCGCTTTCGGCGGCCTTAGTAAAATAAAATATCAGGACAAAATTGGATGTATTCCTTCTTGTCACAGGCATATTTGTGAAATCAGGAAAGCAGAATGTATTTGGGAATATTAGAATCAAGTAAAATTTACTTTTATATTTTTAAAATATTACCCTGCTATATAAATAAACAAAGGATTTGGGTTACTTGGTTTGTTTATTTAGAGATTCTTCATTAATTTGGAAATTTAAATTTCACATTTAATTCTTCGAATGGGGTTAGAAGACTGGAGTGCAGTGGAACTCTAAATTTCTCTATTAAAATGTAGTTAAAGCAGAAAGGTTATAAAGGTTTATTTTTTTTACAGGAACGATTTCTGATTTCAAGAATAAATTTGGCTGAAGTCAAAAAGGATAGTAAAAATCTGATGTAAATAATGAAATTCATGAAAAAAGTAACTCTAAAATTCACATTTTTGGTAGTGGTTATGATTCTTTTAGGAAGTTGCGCAGGTAATGTAAAACAAAAAGAGAAATAGGCTGCGATAAATTCTGGACCCCCGGGAAGAATAGAGATCCTGTTCCTTGGGCATGATAGTGAGTACCATAATTCTGAAAAATTCGTGCCAATTTTGGCAATGCCCCTGTTCCAAAAAGGGATCAATATAACTTATACAGAAGATACTAAGGGTCTTACACCGGAAAACTTGGGTTTCAGGAACTTGTTGCAAATGGAGTGTTATGGGCAGTGAGTGACAAGGCAAGAGACAGGCTGGCCAGATTAGATATTCCGGTTCCTACCTTTGAAGATGCCGAGATTCCAAATTACGGGCAAAGAGACCCCGCTCCTAAGTTCCAGCACGCTTTGTCACCAGCCGAATCCCAGAAACTGGTCCAGGTTCCGGTAGATTTTGAGCTTCAGCTTTTTGCTTCTGAACCTGATATTATTAATCCTATAGCCATGGCATGGGATGAAAAAGGTCGCTTATTTGTAATAGAAACAGTAGATTATCCCAATGAGGTTCCTTCCTTTTTATACAGTATCTATGGGGCGAAGATAGAGGATGTGTCAACAGTACCCGATGCTGCTCAGGGAATTCAAAGAAGAATTTCAATTGAGTTTCCGGTGGAGAACTTATTTGTGAGGCTTGCCAGTGGAAAGAAAATTGAAAAGCTGTCCAATGAATTATTATTATGTTAGGTGATAAATAATTTCACATCCATCTGGATGATATTAGTAAGGCAAAACCTGTTGTGAGGGGGAATGATAAAGAGCAGGAACTCCTGGTGCCACTGAGCAAAGAGCTTACCTATACCCTTCTTTTTTAATATTAAGATATGGCTTTTAAAATGATGCCAAACAAGAATAAATTTTTTCTACCACAGTTGCATCTCCTTATTTTAACTGTGTTGTGTTCAGGGTTTTGTACAACTATCTCCGCCCAGTAATCGCCAATGGAAGAAGATTTTTTTAACATCAGGAATATCAGCACTCCAGAAGGGATACTCCTGGAGGTAGGTGGACTTTGTGTTCTACCCAATGGCAATCTTGGTATTGCTACACTTCGCGGAGAAATCTACATCGTAGAAAACCCCACGAGTTCCAGGCCATTCTTTCGACAGTTTGCTTCCGGTTTACATGAGCCTTTTGGATGGCGTATAAGGACGGGTCATTATGCAGCACAACGGGGGAAAATGACCAAGATGGAAGATACGGACCACGACGGAAAGGCGGATGTTTATAAAACGGTATATACCTGGCCACTTTCCGGCCATTACCACGAATATAGTTTCGGACCTAAAATAGCACCTGATAGATTGTTTTTTTGTAACGGGAAACGTTGCTTTTGGAGACGTAAGAGCGTGTCTGGCGAACATACATGAAGGTTTTCAATTTGCAGGAGTTCCTCTTTTAGGTTTGTGCTAATATCTTCTGCACAATCCCCGCCCGCAAAAATAATCGCCCAATGGCTTTTTATTGCATCGCTAAAGCTGAATACCGCTTGTGGCGGGCGTTCTCCAAGATGTTTTGTGATCAGGGCAGGAAGTTGTAATTGGTCAAATTCAGCTGAAATAAAATTAAGCCCACCAAAAGATTTGATATTGTTCGTAGAAGTTGTAATTTTCATCAGCAGTGATGTTTTCACTTAAATTGGTGAAAATATTTGAATTGGAAAAGCCTTTTAACCTTTGGTTTTAGTGGCTTTTCCTTTTCTTTTTAGATGAAACCTGCGGATTTAAGGTAGTAATTAAAATGATTTTTAAATGATTTACTTTTTATATCCGGGGCGTTTTCCATTTTTGATTTTCAGGTTGAAAGAAAAACCGACAAGGTTGAACTGAATACAACCTTGTCGGTTTTGATTTACTTCCCATAGAGGCATCACTGTTACCATTTTTTGATATGCTTTTAACCAGGAATTTAGAATTATGATAGGCCAACATAAAATTCTGGATTTTGGGATGAGTCTGCTAAAAGGCCGGCTAATTCCTAAATTCCGGACCTTTGCTTTCTCAAAAAATGGTCACAACAGGATTGCTTCGGAAGGTAAATCAACTCACAAGGTGAAGTTCCAACCGGTTTCGGCAAGTAAAATGCGTGAAAGGAGTTAGATCCGGTGGACTCGAGCAAAAAAGTACTTCCTGGAGTGAAGCGTTCCCGCTTCCGACTTTTTTGGGGATTCGCAGATTAGGCAACGCAGGGGATCAAATTTTTTTCCTATGTCCAAGACCTTTTCGAGGAAGCGCTTTCCCCGCAATAGGAACGTCTCTTTTAGGGAGTGTCGGGATAAAAGGGAATGTGCTGAGGACTCGATTTTCTGTTAAAAGGACAAACAGGGGGAAACTCTTTTTAACTTATTTCTGCAAAGATCGTTTTAGAAAGGAAGTGGTGCAGGAGGTTAAGTTTAATATGAGAATGGAAAACAAATTGTTAAAATCAACTATAAGTTTTTTAATTTTAAGTTATATTTAGCAATTCATTTTGTTTCTTTAACAATTTATTTGGTAAAATTTCAATTAAATCCATCCTTCCTATGAAAAATTCAGAAACATTTTTTTTAGTTCGTCGCTTAAAGAACGGTGATTTATGTTCATTTGAGAAGATATATAAAATGTACTATGCCAAATTACATGGATTTTCTAAAAAGTTTCATTTAACGACTCTTCAACCCGATGATTTTGTTCAGCAGACATTTTTAAAATTGTGGGATGAAAGAAGTCAGTTAAGGGAGGATATTTTATTGGATAAACAATTATTTGTAATTTGTAGGAATCTTATTTTGAATCATCTTAAAAGGGAAAAAAAGATGGTGTCAAACCAGGATTATCAACTAAATTTATATGAAGCTTCCGATCGACCTATTGAGTTAGCTTCAAAAGAAGAGTTGAATAAACTAAATGCAGGTATAAAAAAATTACCACAGAAAAGAAGAGAAATTTTTAAACTTCATAAAATTGAGAATCTTACTTACGAAGAAATAGCTGAATTTCTTTGTATATCAAAGAAAACGATTGCGAACCATATCTACCTTGCAAGTAATTTTTTAAAAGAAGAATGTCGAAAACCATAAATTTTTGGAATTATATTAGGAACTTTTAATTTCCCGATTGTTATATTAATATAAGATGATATTTATTTAAGTGAAAAATTACGAATCTATAGAGGATCAATTTAAGGAGGCTTGGAATTCCCCTTACCCAATTATATCAAATAAAGAAATAGGGAGATCCTGGAAAAAATTTCCTGTACAAATTAAGTTAAAGGAAAAAAGAGTTTATGCTAAAGCAGCATTAGCCGCTGTTGCATTAATGATATTGCTATTTACCTCCTATTTCTTTCTTGAAATTTACAATCCTATCATTACCGTAGTTAATTTTTCACAGATAGATAAGGAAGTTAGGTTATCTGATGGTAGTTTGGTTCTCTTAAAAAAAGGCTCTGAAATACGATATAATGAAAACTTTCGGAATTCCAGAGGCGTAGAATTAAAGGGAGAGGCTTTTTTTAAAGTAGTAAAGGATAGTATGAAGGTGTTTAAAGTTATCACTGGGTCTACAACTACTAATGTCTTAGGAACTAGTTTTTCTATTGTTGAAAAAGAAGCAAGTAACGCTGTGGAAATCTCTCTTTATACAGGCCGAGTTATGGTTTCCGTCAAGGGTAAAGCTGAATCCTGGGGTCTTATTCCGGGTGAAAGTTTTGTGTATAGAGAAGGTAAAGCCTATGTTGAGAAGTTTGATACCAATCTGTCGTTTGAATCTGGAAATCGATTTGTTGACATCAACAACCTTGAGATTGAAGAACTTTTTAAATTCTTAGAAAAACGTTTTAATTATGAATTTGACAAAAATCATTATACTAAAAACAAGTGGGTGACACTAAGGATAAACAAGAAAGACACCCTTGAGCAAATATTAAAACTATTATCAATCATAAATAATACAACCTATGAAATAAACCAAGAAAAAAGAGAGATACAAGTATTCAGTAAATAAAAAAGGGTTTCCATCGCCAAATAGAGAACCCTTTTTATTAAAACAAACACAAATAGCACATTCTACATATAGAATGCTGAATGGGCTTTTGTATTACAAATTTAAAATAAATTAAATATGTACAAACTACTATTAACAATATTTTTTTATTTGCCTTTTATTGTCAATCCGCAGGAAATTTCATTTGATGAAAATAATCCAAACCTAGAGGTAATAATATCAGAAATTGAATCTCAGACTGATTTGAAATTCGCTTATGGAAATGATGTAAATCCCACAACTAAACTAGTCGGAAGGTTTAGTTTTGAAAAGGGAAATTTAGACGAAGTATTAAACCAATTTTCCAAAAGAACACCTTATGCCTTAAGCATTATAGGTAATAATATTGCTATATCTGTAGATCCCCCGGTGGAAAAATCGGAACCTATTAAAATGACACAGATATTGGTAGTAGGAAAGGTTACGGATGCTAATGGACTGCCGCTTCCTAGTGTTACTGTTCAAGAGCAGGGTACAAACAATGGAGTGTTAACTGATTTTGATGGGAATTTCAGTATTGAAGTGGGTTCAAATGAATCTGTATTAGTCTTTACTTTTATAGGTATGCAAACCCTTAAAAAAACTGTAGAAGGAAATACTTCCATGAATATCCAGATGCAAGAGGACGAACAGGCACTGGATGAAGTTGTGGTCATTGGGTATGGTTCGATAGAAAGAAAAGATTTAACAGGTGCGGTTTCATCAGTGGGAGGTGAAGAAATAAGAGAATTAGCAGCAACTCGTGTCGATCAAGCTTTATTAGGAAAGGTAGCAGGAGTGCAGGTTAAGCCTGTTTCCGGAGCTCCCGGTGCGGCGCCACAAATCAGAATAAGAGGGATTGGTAGCATTTCGGCAGGAGGAGACCCCTTATATGTGGTTGATGGATTTCCTGTAGATGACATACAAACCTTAAATCCAAATGATATTGCAAGCATAGATGTCTTAAAAGATGCTTCTGCTACAGCAATTTACGGATCTCGTGGAGCAAATGGTGTTGTTATTATTACAACAGTAAGAGGTAGATCAGGGGAAGCTAGAATTACATATGATACTTATTATGGAATGCAACAGGTGATGAAGATTCCGCATTTTATGAATGCCAGGGAACAGGCTGAATACGCCTACCATGCGGTTCGAAACAGAAATCTTGACCTTGGAAATGATATTTCAGGGCCAGAGACTAGCTGGGGCTTTCCAATGCCTCCAACGGTCATGGATGTTATTGAAGGCAGGAATACTACTGATGTCAACGCTATTGAGGAGATCTTGCGCACAGCGCCCCAACTGCAGCACCAAATATCAGCCACAGGAGGCAATGAGAACGTAAAATATGCTTTGAGCGGAGAATATCTGAATCAGGAGGGGATAATAATCAATAGCGGTTTTACAAGATATTCGGCACGAGCCAATATTGATGTAAAATTGACAGAAAAGTTAGACGTAAGACTGAGTCTTAATCCATCTTATACCGAGCAATGGGGCCATGAGCCAAGTGGGACAGGGTATGGAACCAGCATCCTGGGAAATGCCGCGTCTGTTAATCCTTACAATCCTATATATAATGAAAGTGGAGACTACTTTGTTTATAGAGGCTTACCGGAGGTGGGAGATTTTCCCAATCCTGTAGCACTTGCACAAGAAATCGTTTCTGAACGAAAGAGAATGCGGTTTATTGGAAATATGAATATAGGATATTCAATCTCAGATGATTTAAAGCTAAATGTTATGTTGGGAGGTAATACAGGTAGTAGCAGAAGCTTAGAATTTATTCCTCATCTTCCTTCCTTTTTAAATGCTACGGCTTCGGGGACAGATGCCACTTCCATGACTTATAACTGGCTAACAGAATACCTATTGAACTACAACAAAAGTTTTGGTGATCATAAAATAGCAGGATTGGCTGGTTTTTCTGTTCAGAATGAAAGAGGTGAATCAAACTTTCTAAGTAGCAATAGATTTTCAAATAATCTGGTGACCACCTTGAGCGGGGCCAGTGGACTAATCAACGATGGATCTGCAGATATATATGAATGGTCGTTGATTTCCTATTTGGCAAGGATTAACTATAATTATAACGATAAATATTATTTAACCGGTTCCATACGTACCGATGGATCATCCCGCTTTGGCAGTGATAGAAAATATGGTGTCTTCCCTTCTGTAGCTGCGGCATGGCGTATTTCGGAAGAATCTTTTTTTAATAATGTGAATTTTGTCAATGGCCTGAAATTAAGAGCCAGTTATGGTGAAACAGGAAATAATAATATTGGTAATTATGAACATATCGCTACTGTCAATAATGTATTATATCCTTTGGGAAATAGCGCCGTTTCTGGTTATAGGCCAGCAAGGCTTCGCAATCCTTCCCTGACATGGGAGAAACAAAAATCAGTAAATATAGGTCTTGACGCAGGTATTTTCAACGATAGAGTACGACTTTCCGTGGATCATTTTCGCTCGAGAAACAGTGATTTATTGTTATATGTAAATGTTCCTGCTGTAACAGGGTTTAGCTCCGCATTAACGAATATCGGTGAAGTAGAAAATACGGGATTTGAATTTGTAGTAAGTACAGTAAACATAGCAAAGGAATTTCAATGGTCAACAGACTTTAACTTTTCCACTTATCAGAATGAAGTTTTGAGCTTAGGTCCCAAAGGCGATCCTATTATCAGTAACACCCACATCACACAGATCGGTCAACCTATTGGTATGTTTTATGGTATATTGACAGACGGTATTTTTGAAACCCAGGAAGAGTTGAATGAAGGCCCTTTGTATCAGCCTAATTCATCAGCTGGAACACATCTTGGTGATATTAAATTTGTGGATCTCAGTGGTCCGGATGGGGTTCCTGATGGGTTAATTGATAGTTATGACAGAACTATTATGGGTTCGCCCTATCCTGAATTTTATTATGGGATGACCAACCGGTTTTCGTACAGAAACTGGAATTTAAGTATTGGCCTTCAAGGCGTACAGGGGAATCAAATCCTTAGTGAAGCAATGAGGGTTTCCATGCGTGGAGAATTTCGTGTGAATCAATTAGCTGTTTTAAATAATTTCTGGAGATCAGAACAAGATCCGGGTGATTCTCCGAGACCCAATGATGAACCTACGGGTGGTATACGTCAGATTAGCGAAAGGTTTCTTGATGATGGATCATATCTTAGGATCAATAACATATCGTTGGGTTATGTAGTGCCTGAAACATTTTCCGAAAGGCTTGGGCTTAGTGCCCTCAGGTTTTATGTAAATGCTACCAATCCTTTTATTTTCACCGATAATTTAGGATTTAATCCGGATGTTAGTAGTAATGAAAGCGCATTAGCTCCTGGAGTTGACAATAATAGCTATCCTTTGGCTAAAAGCCTTTTATTAGGATTGAATGTAACTTTTAATTGATCAGTAATTAATAAAAAAACACAGATATGAAAAATATAATTGGCACAATACTAATGTCATGTATGATATTAGTATCCTGCAGCGAAGATTTTATAGAAATTGGCCCTGAATCCACAGTCACTACTGATGTTTTGTATACAACAGATAATGATTTTCGTGATGCTCTTATAGGTACTTACAATGCATTACAAGAACCATATGGGAATTTCTGGAAATTCTCTGATTTGCGTGGAGACGATACGGGACACTTTTGGCAAATTCCAGTGGATTACATTCTAATAGATGATTTTTCTATGGATGTGAATGATTCTATGCTGAATAATACATGGATGGGGTATTATAATGTGATTTATAGTATCAACAATCTTTTAGCTGAAATTCAAGATGCAGATGCATCCATAGTTACTAATAAAGAGCAATATATCGCGGAAGCAAAATTTCTTCGGGCTCTTGCCTATTTTGATTTGGTCAGAATATGGGGGGGTGTTCCAATGATTACCTCTCCTGTGAGTATTGATGAATCCTATGGAATAGGTAGGGAAGATGTAGAAACTATTTATGAAGAAATTATTATCAGAGATTTACTGGAAGCGGAGAATATTTTACCTGAAACATATGCTGCACCCGGGAGAGCTACCAAAGGAGCGGCTAAAGCTTTGTTGGGAAAGGTATATTTAACCCGTCAGAATTTTACCGATGCAGAAGCTAAGTTACAGGAAGTGACAAATATGGGTTACGCCCTTTTAGATAATTTTAATGATCTGTTTGACTACGAGAATGAACACCATAGCGAATATATATTTGATATTGAATATATAGATGGTGGATTTGGGATTGGGAGTCCCTTTACTACTCAATTTATGGTTGAGACCCAGACAGTCGGGGCACCTATTGTTGCTGCCTTACAAAACAAGTATGATATTAGAGTCATTAACTCCCGTAGTGCTGGTTCTCCCACAGAAAGCTTGATCAATGCATTTGAAGTTGGAGATCTTCGAAATGAAATTACCGTATCGAGAGGTGTAACTGATCTAAATGGGAATTTTCTACCCTTGTCGGAGAATGGTATACCATCATTTACAGAAAAATATATGACATCATTAATACAAGAAGAGGATAGCAAAGCAAATTGGAAAGTAATACGATATGCAGATGTTTTATTGATGTATGCTGAGGCATTAAATGAAAATGGTAAAACTTTCGAAGCAATTGAATATTTAAATCGGATCCGAAATAGGGCTGGTTTAGAAGGATATTCAACGGATTTATCACAAGGAGAGGCACGTGAAAAAATATATTTGGAGCGAAGATTTGAATTGTATTTAGAGGGCCACAGATGGTTTGATTTGGTAAGAACGGAACGTGCGCTTGAGGTTATGCAAGCTTCCGGGAAAGACATGCAGTCTCATCATCTTCTTTTTCCTATCCCTCAACGGCAGTTGGAAGTAGTAAATGATCCTTCTGTATTAACTCAAAATCCGGGATATTAAAAATATTTTATCAACAATAATTTAATTGGATAAGGGAAAAATGTATAACAGGAATAGTATGACAAAACATGCAGTAGATCCAACTATTAAAGGTAACGAAATGGGAGTAAACCGGCGATACTTTTTGAAAATAGCTGGAATTTCCGCTTTGGGGTTATCCTGTGTGGGTCTGGCTGCTTTCAGTGCAGAAGGAGTTTCCATCATTTTAGACCCAAGTGACCCCATAGCTGGAACACCTCCGGCGCAATGGGCAGCAAAAGAGTTAGAGGAATCTCTTTCTTCGAAGGGGATTGTCGTTCATAGATATGAACGACTTGCTCAATCTGCGGATGGAGACTTATGCATTGTAGTGACAGGTTCAGATTCTTCTTTGGCCCGACAACTCCTCCAAAAAGTAAGTACAAAGGTTCCAGCTGTACCGGAGGCTCTTGGTTTGGTGCCCATTAATGCAAACGGCAAACAAATATTGTTATCGTGCGGCCATGATGAACGAGGTCTTGTTTACGCTCTGCTAGAGTTAGTCGATCGGGTGCAGTTCACTGCTGAGCCTTTGGCCTCCTTGAAAATTTCAGAATCTATTGTTGAACGACCAGCCAATATTGTTCGTAGCATTAACAGACTATTTGTTAGTGATATAGAAGATAAGCCCTGGTACAACGACCGTGAGATGTGGCTCCGTTATCTCACCATGCTGGTTACGCAACGATATAATCGCTTCAATCTAAGCCTTGGGATTGGTCATGATTTTCTCCGTAATGTAGAGGATGCATATTTCCTTTTTGCCTACCCATTTTTCTTATCTGTACCGGGCTATAACGTGCAGGTCCCGGAGTTGCCGGATGCCGAACGTGATAGAAACCTTGATATGCTAAAATTCATTAGCGAACAGACTGTTGCACGGGGCATGGAATTCCAGTTGGGCATCTGGATGCACGGCTACGAATGGATCAACAGTCCCAACGCTAATTACACAATCAAGGGATTGACTCCAGAAACCCACGCTCCTTATTGTCGCGATGCTGTGCGCCAACTTTTGAAAGCCTGCCCTGCCATTAGCGGAGTAACCTTCCGTGTTCATGGAGAGAGCGGCGTTAATGAAGGAAGTTACAATTTTTGGGAAACCGTTTTTGAAGGAGTTGCAACTTGTGGCCGCAAGGTTGAGATCGATATGCACGCGAAAGGAATGGACCAGAGTATGCTCGACTCAGCGCTGGCCACGGGCATGCCAATAGTGGTTTCGCCCAAGTATTGGGCCGAGCACATGGGAATGCCCTATCATCAAGCCGATATCCGTGAGCTCGAAATTCCCAAGCCGGACAAGAAAACTCATGAATTGATGAATTTGAGCCAGGGTTCGCGGAGCTTTATCCGGTATGGCTATGGTGACCTCTTAAAAGAAAACCGATCTTATAGTGTACTGCACCGCATCTGGCCTGGCACCCAACGTGTTTTGTTGTGGGGTGATCCGGTTACTGGTGCCGCGCATTCCAGAGCATTTAGCTTCTGTGGTAGCTCCGGGGCAGAACTTATGGAGCCGCTCTCTTTTAAGGGCCGAAGGGGGTCTGGTGTTGCCGGAGGGCGTACTGGTTATAAAGATGAATCCCTAGAGCCACGATGGGACTGGGAAAAATATCTTTATAGTCTCAGGGTCTTTGGACGGTTGCTCTACAATCCTGAAACTGAACCAGATGTCTGGAACCGTTATCTTCGTAAGCAGTTCGGGGCTGGAGCTGAAACCGCCAAATTGGCCTTGGCAAACGCTACTCGTATCCTTCCTATTGTGTTGACTGCTCATGGAACTTCGGCAGGGAATAATACCTATTGGCCGGAGATGTACACCAACCAACCCATTGTTCGATCGAATGAGAAAAATGGTGACCATCTTTATGATACTCCTTCCCCCAAAGTTTTTGGGAATGTAAGTCCTATGGACCCCCAACTGTTCTTGGGGATTAATGAATATGTTGCTGAGCAGCTTTCGAATGAACGCAGTGGAAAATATACTCCCATAGAGGTCGCTCAATGGATAGAAGACTATTCCGATGAAGCTTCCCGTCATTTGGCAAAGGCAGAAACCCAAGCGAAAGATACCGCAAGTCCGGAATTCCGGCGGATGGCTATTGATGTGGCGATGCAAGTTGGATTAGGACGTTTTTTTGGAGCTAAATTTCGAGCCGGCGTGTTGTATGGGATTTTTGAGAAAAGCGGGGATCGTCTGGCCCTGGAGGAAGCACTCCAATCCTATCGCAGCGCACGAAATTTTTGGGCTGAAGTGGCTAATCTTGCTGAGAATGTCTATGAGTCTGATATAACCGTCGGAGGAGAATCCTGGCTAAGAGGTCACTGGCTTGACCGATTGCCTGCAATCGATAACGACATCGCGGATATGGCCGCCAAATTTGAAGAGACGTCAAATAATACTGGTGCCCAGGAGGATCAGATCCGATCAGCTATTCAAACAGCCTTGGGACGACCACAGCCAAGACCTGCGGGTGGCGACCATCGTCAACAGGACCAATTCAGGGCGGGAGAACCCTTGAATATTCATTTGTCGTTTGATAAATTGCCTAGAACCGCACGTTTATTTTATCGGCATGTGAATCAAGCTGAACGATACGAATCGGTGGAGATGCAGGTAGTGGGAAAACGTTACGAAGCGACCATCCCCGGCGATTATACCAACTCACCATATCCACTCCAATACTATTTTGAGTTGAAGGAGGGACCCGAAACAGCATGGTTATATCCCGGCTTCAACTTGGAGCTAACAAACCGGCCATACTTCATTGTGCGCCAGAGCTAAATGAACAATTGTCAGTTACTAATTTTTAAAATATTTTTATGAAAAAGAATTTTCTGATTTATCTGCTTTTTGCAAGTTTTAGTTTTTCATTTCATGAACTAAAAGGGCAGGAATGCTTCCCTGAAGATAAATTACCATCGCATATTACCTTTCTTACTAGTTTTGGTCAGCGGGCTGAATGGTCGATTGATGGGAAGAAGGTATATTTTGTTGACAAAGCTGGTGGCGAAGTATGGGAGGTAAATATAAAAACAAAAAAAACCAGGCAAATCACAAAACCAGAAGATCGCCCACGAGGGCACGGTTATTATAGAGTGGTTAGTTTGGCAAATGGCGATTTGTTGCTAGGCGCGGGAGCAGAAAGGCATAGGTTATATTTTCAGGTTTTGGATAAAGGATTCAACCCCCCCCCCCCCCCCCCCTAAAACTATAAGAGGAGAGGAATTTGATGAAGGCCCGGCCGTTTCAAAAAGAAGCATGAAAATTGCCTGGACGCTCCCCGGACAACAACAGATTTATGCGGGAGAAATTGCTTATTACGATGGACAACCCAAAATTGTAAATAAAAAATTAGTAGTAGACAATAAAAATGTTGTTGCGGATGACGGTGTCAAATATGAAGATATTATTGAATCACAGAACTGGAGGCCAACAAATGAAGAAGAGTTGATATTTGCACAATATAGGAGAGGTGATGGATTTTATAGCGAGGTTTTTGGTATCAACCTTAAAACAAGTAAAATCATCAATTATTCGAAATCTCATGATACGTATGATGAACCGGAAGGAATATTCCCAGATGGAGAATATACACTTGTAGAATCAGACAAACACAAACCTTCAAAAGGAATCAGCACCATTGAAACTTATAAATTAAAGCTGGACGGAACAGGCAATAATTATAAAAGGCTCACTTTTTTTACTGATGTAGAAGGATATCGAGCCAGTAATCCTGTTGTAAGCCATGATGCAAAATATATTGTCTTCCAAGGATCAACTGCTAATTCGGATGCAGGGGTAGGGTGTGGCCTTTATTTATTTGATATTAATAAATTTGAAAAGGCGGAAAATTCCATTAAGGTGATAAAAGGAAAATAAATTATATGAAGTTTTCTGAGAGATTTACACATTAGTGCAAACAATTTGAATGACAGATAATGAAATTGATAAACAATAATTCTTATGAAAAAAATAAATGGTGTTATAAAATGGTCAATATTAAATTCTTTATTATTCCTTCTAGTAATTCTTTTATTTTACGCATGTTCTGCTGCCAACGAAAATCCTGAGCTATCCATTATTACGGACAAAAAATCAGGCGCTTCTGTTTCGCATGGTTTAAATAAACTAACTGATGCACTGCAGGAGAAAGATATCTCCTATGAAAAAGTAGGATCAATGGATGAAGCTAATGGGAAGATGATCATTGTAGCAGGTTTGGCATCAGGAAGGGGAGCGGCTGCCCAGATGCTGAAAGAGGGGAACCACACTTTGCCTGAATCACCAGAGGCTTTGACGATTTTGAAGACGGATTGGCAGAATAAACCGGTATGGGTAATCAGTGGATTTGATAACACGGGTCTTATGTATGGCTTATTAGAGGTGGCAGATCGCATAAGCTGGAGTACCGACGGGAAATCGCCAATGAGTGAAGTCAAAGAAATCACCGAGAAACCAGATGTAAGTGAACGTGCCATTTCCATCTACACTATGAATCGAGCCTATTGGGAAAGCAGGTTTTACGATAAGGCTTATTGGGCTCGGTATCTTGATATGTTGGCGCAAAATAGGTTTAATTCACTGGTGGTTATCTTCGGGTATGAAAACGGTGGCTTCCTAGCACCTTCTTATCCCTATTTCTTTGACGTGGAAGGGTTCCCGGACGTTCAAATGGGGGGTATAACGCCAAAAGAACAGCAACGTAACCTGGAAACCTTAAATCTTTTAATAAAAATGGCACATGATAGGGGCATCAAATTTTCAGTTGGTATTTGGGATCACATTTACCGGGGTGGTGTTCAGGGAGGTGGCATTCCTGGAGAAGTAGATGCACCTAAACAACCCGAAGATCACCTAGTATGGGGTCTTACTTCTGATAATCTTGGTTCTTACACCAAAGCTGGGATGCGTAAGTTTATCAAACTCGTACCGGATCTCGATGGTCTACAACTACGCGTACACTGGGAATCTGGTCTGACAGAGGAAGAACAGTTAACATTTTTCCCGGATATTTTTCAGATGATAAAAGAAACTTCCCCTGATCTGCGCGTGGACTTACGTGCCAAAGAGTTGCCCGATGCGGTAATTCAAAATGCTTTAGATAGTGGCGTGAAGTTCCGAATTGCTACAAAACATTGGATGGAGCAGATGGGGATGCCCTATCATCCAACAAAAACCAATCCGGAAGAAAGCCATCGCCGGCATGGCTATGAAGATTTGCTCACTTATCCGCAAAAGTATAAAATTCATTGGAGGCTTTGGAATGGTGGTACATCACGAATACTGTTATGGGGGAATCCCGAATATGTCCGTCGCTTTGTCGAGAGCACCCACTTATACAATGGTGATGGCTATGAAGTGAATGAACCTCTTGCTACTAAAATGGAAGCCCAACCCCATGATGCCGAACCCTTTAATTTATTGGAGCCTCAGTACGTTTACTACGATTACGAATTTGAGCGTTATTGGCATTTCTTCCAGCTTTTTGGTCGGATTGGCTATAATCTCGAAACTCCACCCGAAGTGTGGGAAAAAGAATTCAAAACGCGATTCGGTAAAAGAGCTGGACCAATCATCGAATCAGCATTACACAAGGCGAGTTGGATATTACCACGCATCATTACTTCAGTTTTTCCCTACGATGAGTTTCCGACGACCCGCGGTTGGGCTGAAAAGGAACGGCTAGGCGATTTACCGGAATATTCCAGGAACGAATTTAGTGATATGCAGCAATTCGCTAGTTTTGATGATGAGGCTAAATTGCTTATTGAAGGTGGAGGGACGGCAAAAATGCTTCCATCGGAGAATAGCAGATGGTTTAAACAGACTTCAGCGGATATCAATGAATTAATTGCGCAAGCTGAAAAAGTTATAGGAGATCATCGGAATAAAGAATATATTTCTACCATTACAGATCTGAAGATTCTGTCCAACCTGGCACTTTATCATTCGCGGAGGATACCCGCAGCAGTGAGTTACCGTTTGTTCGAGCGTACCCAGGATGTGTCTGCACTCGAAGATGCGATTGCTTATGAACGCAAAGCCATTGAAGCATGGCGGCAAATTGTAGATGCTGCCGACGATGTTTATACTGATAATTTAATGATGGGGGTTTGTAATGCGGGACTTTGTGGGAACTGGAAGGATGAACTTGTTTCTTTAGAGGAAGGGCTTGCAGATCTGGAGCAGAAAAGACAGAACTTCCATATTGAAGAAGGTATTGTTAAGACTGCACCAGATTATAAAGCTACATCCAATGAAAATTATGAAAAACAGGTTCAAATTACCCACCAACCTGTCACCAGTGTTTCGTTTGGAGAACCACTTTCAGTTAGTGCGAAAGTAAGCGCTCCTGCGGGTGTTAAATGGGTGCGTTTGCGCCATCGTAGTGTAAATCAGGGGTTTGATTATGAGACCTTGCCAATGCATCCAACAGGAGAAAATGGTTCATTCCAGGCGATTGTTCCTGCCGAACAAATTAATCCTAAATGGGATTTCATGTACTTCATTGAAGTCATGGATAATAATGGGAATGGCAGAATTTATCCTGATTTGAATAAGGATACACCTTATATATTTGTAAAATTAATTAGATAGTTGAAAGTTTTACCCTTTTTTATTCTGCTAAATGCTTAATAGGAGGATTGTCATAAAGATTTAAAATTACAAATAAAATTATTATTAATTAATCTTAACAGTTAATAAATTATCAATACTATGAAAAAATCATTTATTATTATTAGCATTATTATGCCTTTAACATTTTGTGCACAACAACTGGAACAAAGGAGGGATAGGGACCCACTTGATAACCTGCCTGAAAACATTGAGATTTTAACCCTCTTTGGTGAACGTGCCGATTTTTCACCCGATAATAAAAGGGTTGCTTTTATGGCAAAAAGTTTTGGAGATGCCATGGTAATAGATCTTGATACCCGTAGGATTGATTGTTTAACCTGTAATGTTCCAGGTGCGGCATTCCTCCGCGTGATGCATCTGATCACAGGAGATTATCTCTTAATTGGCGCGGATAAATTTGAAGATATCCACACCAGCCGATCAAGGGATAATGAGCTCTGGTTCTTAAGCAAAGAACCCGGTTCTAAACCTGTTAAGCTTGGCGTGAAGATGAGTGAGGGTGCGGCAATTTCAAAAGAAAGTTTGAAAATTGCCTATTCTCAGGTCCATGCCCAGATACCGGAACAACTTCAAGAAGGAGCCTCCCGGATTATAGTGGCTGAGTTGGATATTTCTGGAGACAAAGCAAAAATCATCAATAAAAAGACAGTATTTGAAAGTCCTGATCGAAGTTGTTCGGCCGAAGCCCAGGATTTTTATGACAATGATTCGAAGTTAATTTTCGCTTGTTATGAGCCGAATAACATGTCTTCAGTGATGGGAATTGATTTGGAGACAAGCGAAGTAACCAATTATACCCCAGAACCTAAAACCTACAATGAACCAGAAGGTATTTTCCCTGATGGGGAATACACTCTCGTGGAGTCAGACCGCCAGACAGAGTGGTTGGGCGGCAGGCGTGGTCCCTGGAATATAGATATTTGGAAACTAAAACTTGATGAGACAGCAGAGGATTTTGTTCGACTTACCAACTTTAATGATAATGAAGGAGGCAAGGCCTCAAATCCTGTAATCTCTACTGATGGAGAATACATGGCCTTTCAGTTAGCCAACGCAAATGACCCAGCCGGTGTTGGTTACGGTATCCTGCTTTACAAGTTCAAAGAATAAAAAAATTTTAAAATAGAAACCACAACTTAACGATATGACTATCGGACTTTTTATACCTTGTTACATTAACCAATTGTATCCTAATGCAGCGATAGCTACTCTACAATTGCTGCAAAAATTAGGGGTGGATATTATATATCCACCCAAACAAACCTGCTGCGGACAACCAATGGCAAATTCTGGTTTTGAGCATCTAACACAAGGATGCAATGATCATTTTATAGAAAATTTTTCAGGGGTTGATTATATTGTGGCTCCCTCAGCGAGTTGTGTCCTTCACGTTAAGGACCACCTTCATTCTGATAAAAATCAAGAGCAGGCTAATAATATTCGCGGAAAAGTGTATGAATTGGTAGAGTTTTTAACTGATATACTGAAAGTAGAAAAATTGAATGCCCGGTTTCCCCACAAAGTTGGGATACATCAAGGCTGCCATGGACTTCGGGGGCTTAATTTAGCACAAATGAGCGAACTGAATGCCCCACCTTTTTCTAAATTCAAACACTTGCTGAATATGGTGCAAGGATTGGAGCTTATTAGGCTTGACCGTGAGGATGAGTGCTGCGGATTCGGTGGGGCATTTTGCGTTGCAGAGGAAGCAGTATCAGTAAAAATGGGAAAAGACAGGGTAGCAGATCATGAAAGAAATGGAGCCGAATATATTACATCATCAGACCTTTCCTGCCTTATGCATATGGAAGGTATCATGCACAGAAAAAAAAGTCCGGTTAAAATAGTACACATTGCTGAAATTTTAAACTCATCGTTATGATACAAAACAGAACAAAAGATCATGCAGCTTTAGCAGAAGATTTTATTAAAGATGAGAAGCGCGTAGACTGGCATGATGGAGCCCTGTGGTGGATCAGGCAGAAGCGAGATAAGGTTGCCAAACAAATCCCTGAATGGGAAGATTTACGCGAAGCAGCTTCTTTGATTAAAAGTAATGTACTTTCCAACCTTCATGATTATCTGTTACAGTTTGAGGCTAATGCTACAAAGAACGGAATTAAAGTACACTGGGCCGCTGATGCCAAGGAACACAATGAGATTGTGTATTCTATCCTGAAAGCAAAAGAAATAAAGCAGATGGTCAAAAGCAAATCAATGCTCACAGAGGAATGCCACCTGAATGAATACCTTTTAGAACGAGGAATTGAGGTGGTTAATTCTGACTTGGGTGAGTATATTCAGCAGCTGGCTAAAGAACCACCAAGCCATATTGTATTACCCTGTATCCATAAAAGGAAGGAAGAGATCGGTGAATTGTTTCATGAACATCTGGGATCTGAAAAAGGCGAATCAGATCCTACAATATTAACAAGAACTGCCCGCAAGCATTTAAGGGATGTTTTTCTTACCAGGCGTGGGGCCCTTACAGGTGTCAATTTCGCAGTTGCGGAAACTGGTGAGTTTGTAGTGTGCACCAATGAAGGGAATGCCGATATGGGGGCCCATTTGTCAGATGTTCATATTGCCTCAATGGGCATCGAAAAGCTTATTCCACAAAAGAAGCATTTAGGTGTATTTTTAAGATTATTGGCCAGAAGTGCCACTGGGCAACCCATCACTATCTATTCCAGTCATTTTAAAAAACCTCGGCAAGGTCAAGAAATGCATATAATACTGGTAGATCACGGAAGAAGCCGACAATTGGGCCGGGTTGATTTTCGCAACTCTTTAAAATGCATTCGTTGTGGTGCCTGTATGAATACCTGTCCTGTATATAGAAAGAGTGGCGGGCATAGTTACCATAATACAATTGCAGGTCCAATAGGCGCTATTCTGGCACCGAACCTAGATATGAAAAAGCATGCTGATCTTCCATTTGCATCTACTCTTTGTGGATCCTGTTCGAATGTTTGCCCTGTAAAAATTGACATTCATGATCAATTGTATAAATGGCGCCAGGTGATAGTAAAAGAGGGATATGTAGCTAAAACAAAAACCATAGGTATGAAAGCCATGGCCTGGACTTTATCTTCTCCAGATTCTTACACTGCTGCCGGTAAAGTTGGTAGGTGGGTTTTAAAAAATACGCCGTTTGCAGTAAATAATAAGCTTAACCCTTGGTATAAGCAACGAGACATGCCCGGCGCACCAAAAGAATCTTTTGAAGAATGGTATGCTAAAAATGATTTAAAGGGAAAAAGTTAGAAGAATCTGGAGAAAAAAATATTTGTTGCATCAATTTTAATCAATAACCCCATGAGCAGTAAGGAAAAAATATTGGCAGCCGTTTTAGAGAATCAACCTCAATTAACCCCTTTGCCTGATATAGGTATTTTTAAGGGTAAAGATCAGGATATTGTTCAAAAATACAGCGATACTTTTACAAGCATTGGCGGGAGGGTGTTTTTAGTTGACGGCATAGCTGCTGTTAAAGCAATTATCATTGAGCAATTTGACATTAATAAGCGCATAATAACCACTTTGCCGCAGTTAGATGATACTGCTGAACTTTACTCCTCGAGGGTTGATCCACATACTTTCGATGATGTTGAATTGGCAGTGATAAAAGCTCAGTTAGCTGTTGCTGAAAATGGTGCGGTTTGGCTAACAGAGCAACTGATGGGGCAGCGTATCCTACCATATATTTGCCAGCATCTGGCGGTTATAGTATCTGCAGAAAGTTTTGTTCCCACCATGCACGAGGCCTATACTCACTTAGGTGTTGGTCAATATGGTTTCGGAGCTTTCATTGGAGGCCCATCTAAAACTGCGGACATAGAGCAATCTCTGGTGATGGGGGCACATGGTCCTATAACCATGACGGTTTTTGTATTGAAAGAAAATATAAATGGGCAGGAGTAAGATATTATTGATTTTTAATTAGTGAAGGATAACCGACTCTTTAATAGTAATAAATTTTAAAATTAAATTGTTGACACATGATAAACCAAAATATTATAATCAGGAAAGGTCTGGAAGAAGCTTATAGTGATATTTTCACATCCGATGTACTCACTGCCCTCTCATCGCTTGCCCACTTTAACAACGAGATTAAAGAGGTTATGGCCTCTCGTATACAACGAAGGGCAGAGCGCCAGCAACAAAAAAAAAGGATTACATTCCTTGATCCGGAAAGTTTTATTCCCCGAACTAACATTAACGTACAGGATGCACGTGATGGGAAATTTGAAGGAGCTGTTATTCCAGCAGATCTACAAAGGCAATGGATCCAGGGTACAGGTCCTGCTACAAGACCTAATTCGTCTGTTGAAAATAGTATCCGTAATGTGGCTTATGCGTTGCTTTCGGGTGCTGATGGATGGATGTTTGATAGTGAAGATGCTCTTGGCCAAACTAAGACTATGTCACTTGATAATCAACGTAATTTAAAACTGGCTATCAGCAAAGATCCTGTATTTATGAAGGTTGCCCAGCAGGTAGCCGAGGAGATGAATAGCTGGTCTAAAGATTTCTTTTGTCGTCAAATTGTTGGTTATTGGAAAGAACAACTGAATTTTACAACAAAAATTTGCCGTGCCCGGGGCCTTCATCTTGACGACCGTCACATCTGCGATACAAATGGTGTGGCATTAGCTGCCTCAATTGTGGATATGACTTTGTACGTGGTAAACAACTACAAAGAACTACAAAAGGCAGGTTCATCAATTGTATTATACCTTCCCAAAATCCAGACAGCCGGGGAGGCAGCCTTATGGAATGAGATGATAATCGCTCTCGAGGATCAAATAGGTCTGGCTGAAGGGACCATTAAAGTTTATGTTCTTGTCGAACAGCTCGAGGCAACCTATCAGTTAATAGAAATCAGGGCTGCTCTCGGAAAACATTTTGTAGGTTACAATACAGGACGCTGGGATTACATTAACAGCGTATCTGATGCTATGTCATGGGATGAAAACTTCATCAATCCCGATATTGAAGCCATTACCATGACCTACGGGTACATGCGTAAGTACGAAGACTGTGTAAGGCGAGCAGTCAATACACCTGATATTAATGGAAACTTTGCCCTTTGGCAGGGAGGGATGGAACCCAACATACCGGTAGGATCGGAAGAAGGCGTTTCGGCTAGCATGAAAAATGCTTTAGCTGGCGCCGAGCGTGAACAGCGCGAGGGGGCCAGTGGAAAGTGGGTAGCCCACTGGAAAATGGTGCACATTGTGAGGCCCGTGTGGGAAAAGGTAGGAGAGGCAAATCAATTAGGAAGAGAATTCCCGCCGCTTACTTATACTCAACAAGCTGCTGATGGTCTTTTATTGATCGAACCGGCTCCGAGAACGATTCGTGGTGCACGTAACCTGCTGAGTGTGGCACTGCAGTATGGAAATGCCTTCGGACAGGGAATGCAGGCTGCTGCCCTGAAGCCGGCGGATTTCTTTGGCAATGATGTTGTTTTGTACCTGATGGAAGACATGGCCACGGGTGAAATAAGAGTAAGCATCCTTTGGGAATGGGTCCACAAGGGGGCAATACTTACCGAAGATGATCAGAAAACAGGAACAAAAGCAGGAGATATTTTTTCAGTATTATTATTTGAAAGACTACTGGAAGAGGAATACGAAAAGCTGCTAAAGGCTTGTAACAAGGATGTGCACGATTCATCAAAAACTACCACACTGCCAATTTCACGAGAAATAGTTGCTACCTACACCTTAAGTGAGGTAAAAGTGCCTTGGTTTATCGACCTGCTTAATATCAATCTCAATAATCTTGATTCCGAAGTGGCAAAGAAAAGAATTAAAATGTATATGAATGCCTTTGAAAAAGAAGGTACTCGTATTACTGAAAATCTTGATTTTGAAATGTCGCAGAAATAGTGTGGTTTTTTTATCTGCAGAGCAGCAGAGATTCAGAATTATATTTTAGAATAGTTTAATCGGCAAATCACAGGACACAAATAAACATTAAAAAATTATTTCTACTTATGAAAATTGTTGTAACAGATGGATATACATTGAATGGAGGAGATTTAAGTTGGGAGAAAGTAAGTTCTTTTGGAGAACTAATACTATACGACAGAACTCCAGTTGAATTGATAACAGAAAGATGTAAAGATGCCAATATTGTTCTTACAAATAAGGTTCCTTTTACTAAAGACACCCTAGCAAAACTTACTCAATTGAAATTAATATGTGTATTAGCTACTGGGCATAATATCATTGACTTACCGGCAGCTAAAGAACGGGGTATTGTTGTATGTAATGTCCCAGCCTATGGGACTGCTTCGGTATCCCAACATGTTTTTGCACTGTTGTTAGAGCTAACAAATCATGTTGGTCGAAATGCACAATCCACATCTGAAGGTAAATGGCAGCAATCCGCAGACTGGTGCTACACAGAATTACCGATCACGGAATTAGATGGCAAAACATTTGGCATTATTGGCTTTGGGAATATAGGACAGCAAACTGCTCGCATTGCAAAAGCTTTTGGGATGAAGGTTATTTATTACAGTCCAGGAAATAAAGAAACTGATATAGGTAAACCACGAGACTTAAAAAGTCTTTTCTCAGAAAGTGATATAATCTCACTTCATTGTCCCTTAAGTGCCGAAAATCAAGAATTTGTTAATCGTGATCTTTTGCAGCTTATGAAATCATCAGCAATTATAATCAATACAGCAAGAGGTCAACTGATTAATGAAAAAGACCTTGCAGAAGCTCTTAATCAAGATGTCATTGGCGGTGCAGCTTTAGATGTTCTAACAAAAGAACCACCACTTTCCAGCAACCCACTATTAAATGCTAAAAATTGCATTATTACTCCGCATAATGCCTGGATGAGCAAAGAAGCTAGAGAGAGGATGATGAATATAACCGTAGCCAATATGGGTGCTTTTTTACGTAAAAAACCTATAAATATTGTCAACTGATTTAACAATGGTAAAAGAAAATGTGTCTGTCTATTTAGACAAGGTTCTTCAGGCAACCAGGCATTATATTGATATTGTGTACGAAAACAACAGTTTTATCAGCTAAAAATTAATAGCTGATAACCTATTAATTTATTTAATTATGAAAAAGATACTTATACTTTTTGCTTTATTTATCGGAATTGTCCATTTAGCTGTTTCCCAAAAAGTTAATTTGCAGTATGATAGCTCTTTACCGCAGGCAGTATATGCTGCTAAAAAATTGGGAGAGTCTCTGTTGGAGAAAGGCTATTTGCTTAAAGAAGAGCAGGCTGATTATATTATAAGCCTTGCAGTGGATGCCAGAAATTTAGATAGCGAGGCATACTCTATCCTGCCGGAAGGAAAAAAGATTACCGTTACGGGTGGCGATGAAAGAGGCATTATCTATGGCAGCCTTTCACTTGCAGAAGATTTATATAATGGAATTCCACTTCAAAATATCAAAACCCAAAGTGAAAGTGCCAACTTACCCTTTCGTGCTATAAAGTTTAATCTTCCCTGGGATTCTTACCGGCATAGCGAGGCGCTCGATATACATACAGAAACTTGTCGTGATTTGGGGTTTTGGGAAGAGTTTTTGGATATGATGGCTGAAAACCGATTCAATGCGCTAACCCTGTGGAATCTTCATCCTTTTACCTTCATGATCAAACCAAAGAACTTTCCGGAAGCAAGCCCTTTTACCGATCAGGAGATGAAGGAATGGCAAGAGCTGTATAGTGGTATTTTTGGTATGGCAAGGGAACGAGGCATTGATACTTACATCGTAAACTGGAACATTTATGTTAGTCCTGAATTTGCAAAAGCCCATAATGTAGCCATGGATAACTTGGACCATAATATCCATGCAAAAGGTGAAACCTCCGAAATTGTGAAACGATATACCCGGGAATCTGTAACACAAGTACTTGAGGAATATCCGGATCTTTCTGGAATAGGATTTACCCATGGCGAAGCTATGTGGGGAATGAATCCTCAACAACGCCAAGATTGGTTTAAAGAAACTATCATTGAGGGGATGCGTCTTGCTAACCGCAAATCAAAACTCATTCACAGAGTTCCTCTTTCAGCTAATTTAGAATTGGGTGGTTCTACCAGTATTAATACCGAGCAAATTACCCGGGAGGCCATGGAGGAAATGGATTTCTTAGAGGGGCCTATCTGGGCGGAGATTAAGTTCAACTGGTCACATGCTCATTCTACTCCGGAATTAGTAAAAGTACATGGGGGTGAGTTAAGTGATACTTATTTTAAGCCAGAACCTAAAAATTATAAGATTGCCTGGATGGCCCGCAATGAAGATTTCTTTTGTCTTCGTTGGGGAGTACCAAGTTTTATCCGAGAGCATATTGCTATTAATACCGGAAGTTCTGTTGGCGGCTATTTTGTTGGATCAGAAACTTATATTCCCGCTAAAGATTATTTTACCAAAACTGGCACTGCAGTTGACTGGAAATATGCTTTTCAGCGGCAATGGTTGTTTTATAAATTATGGGGAAGATTACTATACAACCCTGCTACTCCTGATAATGTGTTTAGGGCAGAGTTTATAAGGCGGTATGGAAAAGGAACAGAGTCTCTATTAGATGCCTATGCACATGCCAGTACAACACCTTTACGCTTAGCCTCTTCGTTTGATTTTACCTGGGATTTCACATTATATAGCGAAGGATTTTCGGCTCTTAATGATGGTAGAGTAGAATATATTTCCGTCGACAGGCAAATCAACCATCCACCAGCGGATCCTAATTACGTATCTGTTGGTGATTATGTACAAACACGCTCATCAGGCGGATCCTTTGCAAATGATAAAGTTACGCCCCCTATTCTTATCCGAATGCTTGAGCAGGACAGCAAGATAGCTTTGCGTTTGGTGAAAGATATTAAAACAGATAATAATACCTCGCTCATGTATGAAGTGGCAGATGTCGAAGTATGGGCAAACCTGGGATTGTATTTTGCGGAAAAGCTGAAAGGAGCAATGGCTTTGCAAACTTATCGTATAGAGGGGGGAGAAGAAAATAAAAGAAATGCGGTAAAACATTTGGAAAATGCCCTGGGTTTTTGGGATAAAGTGATTGAAATTACGCGACCCATCTACAAAGATATGCCATTGACTCATTACAGTGAAGAAGATGATAGTCGTCGTTTCCATTGGGCCATACTAAGGCCAGAAGTTGCTAATGATGTTGAGATTGCTAGGAAGGCCATAGTTAATACTCCTGGTGATAAATGAAAATATTTCGATGACTTTTCCTTCGGGATAAACCGTTACAAATTCAAGCAATCCATTTTTTACGAAACAATTGAAAGAATGGTAAAACATAAACCAGTATATCAATATCAATAATATAGAATCTAAGTGTGTTACTCATTGATTAATAACTAATAACCAATTATGTCATTATCTTTATTATCTTTCCTTGCTCTACTGCCCATATTAGTGATAGCCACCATGATGGTGGGTTTTCGTATTCCAGCCAGAACCACTATGCCAGTGGGTTTTATATTAACCTCTATTGTAGCATTTTTTGGTTGGGAATTTCCTGCTACCAGCATCCTTGCCTCGTCCATTCAAGGACTGTTCATCACCTTTGATATCCTTTATATTATTTTCGGGGCCATATTATTGCTAACGCTGCTCAATTATTCTGGGGCTGTTAAGAGGATTCGTCAAGGATTTGCGGCTATTAGCCAAGACCGGCGGGTGCAGGTGGTCCTTATAGTTTGGCTGTTCGGTTCATTCATTGAAGGTGCAGCAGGTTTTGGCACTCCAGCCGCTATCGTAGCGCCTTTGCTCGTTGCTATGGGTTTTCCCGCCATGGCAGCGGTAATGTTGGGATTGATGGTACAGAGTACGGCGGTTACCTTCGGGGCAGTAGGCACCCCCATCCTGGTGGGGGTAAGGGGCGGTTTGCAAGGGGCATACGTTGAAAGCCAACTGGCAACAGCCGACCTGAGCATGTTGGATTATTTACAAGTAGTCACTGCCGATGCGGCCATATTGCATGCTATTGCCGGTACACTTATACCTGTTTTTATGATATGCATGATGACGCATTTTTTCGGCAGGAAGAGAAGCTGGAAGGAAGGATTGGCCATGTTTCCGTTTGCTGTTTTTGCAGGTCTTTCTTTTACTATCCCTTATATGCTGACTGGGATTTTTCTGGGGCCAGAATTCCCTTCCTTATTGGGTTCATTGGTTGGTCTATCTATAGTGGTGTCGGCAGCAAAAAAAGGTTTTCTCCTGCCTAAAAAAACCTGGGATTTCCCTGAAAGAGAAAAATGGCCAAATTATTGGATGGGAACTTTAGATATCAAATTGGATGATAGGAAGTCTGAGTCTTCATTTTCATTAATAAAAGCTTGGGCCCCTTATTTTTTTGTAGCAGCACTTTTGGTACTGAGCCGCTTACCTCAACTCCCTTTTAAAAATTTATTGAGCAGTATAGAGATCAGCTATAATCAAATTCTTGGCACGACAATTTCTGCTGTTAGTACTCCTTTCTATTTACCTGGTACTATCCTTTTGCTTGTAGGCCTGCTAACAATTTTTATGCACAAAATGAAACTACCGGATGTAAAAACCGCCTTATCGGAAAGTGGCAGGATGGTCCTAGGCGCAGGATTTGTTTTGATTTTCACCGTACCCATGGTGCGGATATATATCAATTCCGGTATCAATCCCCAAGATATCCCAGGCATGCCTATCGTCATGGCAGAATGGGTAACATCACGTGTTGGTGAAGTCTACCCATTGTTTGCTCCTTCTATTGGAGCCTTAGGTGCATTTATTGCCGGTAGCAATACGGTTAGCAATCTTATGTTTAGTTTTTTTCAGTTCGGAGTAGCCGAAAGGTTAGCCATGCCAACCACCTTTATTGTTGCCCTTCAGGCAGTAGGAGCAGCGGCTGGAAATATGATAGCTATTCACAATGTCGTTGCAGCCTCGGCTACCGTCGGCTATCTGGGTAAGGAAGGATTAATACTTAGGAAAACGATTATACCCACTCTTTACTACGTAATTGTAGTGGGATTATTGGGATGGATAGCCATAAATTTTCTGTGAGTTATTGATCCAATATGGTGAATTGCACCCATTCTTTAAAATACACAGGAGAGCTATATATAGAAATATTTTTCACTGATATTTTAAAAGCATTAAGTGTGACTTTGATATTTGCTTCTTCGTATTCATCCAAAGGATTGTGAAATATATTATTCATATTAAAATAAAACCTATGAAACATTATACCTCTTTATTAATCATCTTTTACCTTTTGATAGGCTGTAAATCCGAACGTAGTACTGAAAATCCAAGAGAATGGTCAGAAGAACAAGCTTCCGAATGGTTTGATCAGAAAAGCTGGCTTGGACAATCAAAGTTACAACCCGATCCTTCCATTAATAAAAAAGAATTTGCTGTGCAGTATCACCAGCATAAAGAGCGTTGGGACAAAGCCTTTGCCTTTCTAAAGGATGAAGATTTATCGACAATTGAAGTTGGAAATCATCAGATAGATGGTGAAAATGTGTTTGTCATAGTTTCTGAATACAACTCCAAAAATCCTGAAGATGTTCCCTATGAATCACATAAAAAATACACAGATATTCAGTATGTTGTTTCCGGTACTGAATATATTGGATTAGCGGATCTTTCAGAAACCTCAGTAAAAACTCCTTATGATGAGAAAAGAGATATTATTTTTTACCATTCTGATGAGGGGCAAAACCTCCTTGCCCACCCCGGAAATTTCTTTATATTTTTCCCCCAGAATGTACATCGCCCTGGAGTGAAAGTTGAGGATAATATTCCGGTGAAAAAGGTTGTGATTAAGGTGAGTAATCAATAACATTCTATGGATCTATAAAACAAGGGGGCCACAAATATTGAGTCGTTACTGACTGTTGAAAATACGATCTTTAAGTATCAGCACAAAAAACAAGCGGCTAATTGGTTTTCCCCGTCCCATTTGCACAACACATAATAAAGAATATCATGAAAACACATGATTTAACTGATTAATATAACTTTAAAATAAATGAGAAATTATGTCCAATGATCTTAAAAATAATTCTTCTGTTGGTGGTAAATTAAACCGGCGAGATTTTCTTGACACTATCCCGTAAAGTGTGTAAGTAGAAAATATTTGAATTGGAAAAGCCTTCTAACCTTTGGTTTTAGTGGCTTTTCCTTTTCTTTTTAATTGAAACCTGTGGATTTAAGATGTTAATATATTTTATTAGGATTAAATCGTTTTATGCTTTCTTGAGTTCAATTTTATTTAAAAAAAGAGCAATATTCTTGTTTATTATCAGAATAATTATCTATACTTGTAGTCTTATTAACCATGAGGATCATAAATTAATGGATTCCTTATTATAAAATTATATATTAATCATTAAAATCTAATTAATGAAAAAAATTAAAATTTTAACCAATGCATTAAGAAATTTTCAGGATAATTGCTCTGTATTTAATATTAAAAGCGGAAAAATATTAGTGATATCTTTGTTTCTCTTCTTTGGACAAAGTGAGAATGCATTCGCTGTTGACCTTTGGCAAGTGCAAGCAAAAACGGTTACGGGAACAGTTACAGATGGTAATGGTTTGCCTCTTCCTGGAGTGAATGTTATCGAAAAAGGTACTAGTAACGGGACACAGACGGATTTCGACGGAAACTATTCTATTGATGTGAGTTTGAGCGACGCGGTACTCGTTTTTACTTTTGTGGGAATGAGCCCATTTGAGCAGATTGTTGGAAGCAAAAATGATCTAGATATCGTAATGGAACAAGATGAAGCAGCTTTAGATGAGATTGTTGTAGTTGGTTATGGTACACAAAAAATGGAGAATGTGATTGGATCGGTGTCAACTGTAAGTAGTGAAGAAATTAATCAAGCTCCGGTTTCCAATATATCAAATGCTTTAGCAGGTCGCCTTCCTGGAGCAGTTATTCAGCAAAGAAGTGGCGAACCTGGTAATAATGCAGCAGATATCACTATCAGAGGAAATGCCACACTTGGCAATAGCTCTCCTTTAATAGTTGTCGACGGTATTCCGGGTCGGGATTTAAATTCTATTAATCCCAATGATGTTGAAAGCATTACAGTTCTTAAAGATGCAGCCGCAGCAATATATGGTGCAAGGGCTGCCAATGGTGTCATACTGGTAACAACAAAACGCGGTAAAGAGGGAGCTCCGGCAACTTTTAATTATGGGTTTAACCAAGGGTTTCTTACACCAACAAAGTTACCTGAAATGGCAGATGCCCCAACTTACGCACAAATGATTCGTGAAAATCAATCGTATAGGGGAGTTGAAGAACCGAATATGTTATTTTCAGGGGAAGATATTGAAAAGTATCAGTCAGGGGAATTTCCATGGACTCATCCAAATACCGATTGGTATGATGCAGCGTTAGCGAAAAACAGCACAACCCAAAGGCATAATTTATCTGTAAGTGGAGGCACTAAATCAGTAACATATTACGGATCTCTTGGTAAAGAGTTTGCTGATGGAATTTACAGAAACTCTGCAACCTCATACGACCGATATAATTTAAGTGCCAATATAGATGTCGAAGTAAATGACTATTTTAGTTTTGGTCTTGATATTAATGGTTCTCAGGAGAACAGGATGTACGCTACAAAAAGCACAGAGGATATCTTTTCCTCCCTTATAAGAAGTTATCCTACAGGTACAGCGGTCTATCCTAATGGATTACCTGGCCCTGACATTGAATACGGAGACAACCCTGTCGTTACACCCTCTTTTGAAACTGGTTTCGATGACGACAAGCGTTACAGGATTAACAATAAATTTTCTGCAACTTTTAAAGTTCCAGGTATCGAAGGTTTGTCATTATCAAGTTATTATGCTTATGATTTATCCTTCCAGCAAAGAAAATTTTTCCAAAAACCTTGGACGCTTTATGATTTAGATGAAGGAGCTTATTTGGCTGCCGGAAACACCGGAAGGGAAGATGGATCTGAATTTCTTGTTGGATCTTCAAAAGGAATTTCGGAACCACATTTAACAGATAGTTTTGGTTCCACGAAAACTTCCAACTTCAACTTTTCAGTGAATTATGATAAAACTTTCAATAATGTTCATAATTTCAGCGCATTTGCCGCTTATGAAAACTCTGAATTCGAGGCGCAAGGAATAGAAGCATTTCGTAGGTTCTTTATCTCAGACGCCCTACCATATTTGTTTGCCGGGGGTAACGATCAAAAGGACAATACAGGTTGGGTTGAAATAGATGCCCGTGAAAATTATTTTGGTAGGTTAAGCTATAACTACAAAGAAACTTATTTATTCTCCTTTACTTTTCGCCGGGATGGCTCATTAAGGTTTTCCGAGGAAAGCGGGCGATGGGGGAATTTTCCTGCTTTGCTTGCCGGTTGGCGAGTTTCCAACGAAGATTTTTGGCAAGACAACGTTGGTTTTATAAACTTCTTTAAGCTAAAAGCCTCTTGGGGCCAATTAGGTAATGACTTTGTAGATCCCTTTCAATATCTAACAGGTTATTCATTTGGAACAGGAGGGGTGTTTGGAGGAAATAGGGGTTACCAAACCAGCCTATATCAATCTGTTGCTCCCAATCCTTTAATAACCTGGGAGGTTGCCAATATGTATAACGCTGGTTTTGAATCGATGTTCTTCAACAGTAAAGTTAATTTTGATGCCAATTTTTTCTATCAAAGACGTAGTGATATTCTTGTGCGAAGAAATGCATCAGTACCCTCATTCACTGGTATTTCTTTGCCTGATGAAAATTTTGGTATAGTTGACAGTAAAGGATTTGAACTTGTTTTAGGGTATAATGATCAGTTGGCAGATTTTTCGTATGGAATTAACGGGAATTTAGCATTTGCACGTAATGAGGTAATAGAATTTGATGAACCTGCCCGTAATGTGCCCTGGCAAGTACGAACAGGTCATCCTCAAGGTGCGGCATTACTTTATAAGTCTGCAGGAATTTTTAAAGATGAAGCCCAAGTTAATTCTATGCCCCATGTTTCAGGGGCACGTCCAGGAGATATTATCATTGCAGATTATGATGGGGATGGAGAAATCACAAATGATGATAGGATCCTGTTTGACGAGACCGCAAATCCAGAAATAACATTTGGCGTTTCCTTTAATTTAAAGTACAAAAATTGGGGAGTTAGCGCTCTTGTACAGGGAGTTGGATCTGCTATGAGAGGAATTTACCAAGATGACCGGCAAGGTACTGGAGGAAACTATTTCCAGTATGATGCGGAAGGAAGATGGACACCTGATAATACAGATGCAACAAAACCAAGAGCATTTGAAAGAAATGAAGAGTATTGGAGAGCAAGTCATATGACGGATTATTCTTTTACCAATACAGCTTATGCACGTATGAAAAATGCTCAAATTTCCTATAATGTTCCTGAAAACCTCAATAGCATAGTTGGCTTGAAAACAGCACAAATCTATGCCTCTGGGCAAAATTTATTTTTCCTTTGGAACAAAGGTAAAATTTTTGATCCAGAACTCGGATCTGATACAAGTTATCCATTGATGAGAGTTTTATCTTTAGGAGCTCGAGTGAGCTTTTAGTTACCCAATCTATTTAAATAATCTTTAAACTAATATTATGATGATGAATTATAAAATCAATATCAAGATTTTAGCAATCTTCGTTTTTGTGTTACTGTCGTGCGAAACAGATGTATTGGATGCAACTGCACCAGACAGATATACTGACGCTTCTCTTTGGTCCGATGTTAATCTTGCTGATGCCTATCTCTTAAGTGCTTATGATGGATTGGCAATGGGTTATGGGCCTGTAATGATAGAGTCAGTTTCAGATAATATACGACATGAATTTACATGGGGGGCCCAAAATTATGTTCAGGGAAATATAACCCCGGACAATATACAGCCGTGGGTACAGGAATGGGATTCTCCAGAAATTGTCACCTGGACCGATAATTTCCGAAATATTCAAACAATCAACGTATTCCTTGCCAATATTGATAAAGTACCAGAGGCATATAATCCCAGTGAGAGGGGAGCTATTGAAGAGAGGGTGGATGTTTTGAAAGGGGAAGCATTATTTCTTAGGGCATTTTCCTACGCCCAACTGGCCCGTACTTTTGGAGGTGTTCCCATTTTGAGTGAGCCAAATCAAAGAGATGATGATTTCCTTTCGGTAACCAGGGCTACATTTAAAGAAACCATTGATTTTATAACCGCCGATTATGACGCGGCAGCTGCACTTCTTTTAGACGATGAGCAAATGGAAATGGGGCGGGCAACAAAAGGGGCAGCTTTAGCCCTTAAATCAAGGTTATTGCTGTTTGCCGCCAGTGATCTTACTGCAGACGGTAGTGCGGCAAATGAATTAGTTGGTTATTCAAGTCCTGATAGAACTGCACTTTGGACCGCTGCACGAGATGCAGCTAAAGCAGTAATTGATTTAGGAACTTACAATCTTGCAAATTTTGGCGCTCCTGATCAAGAGGCAGTAGCCCAAAACTATTATGATTTTTTCAGACAAAAAGATCTGTCAAATAGTGAGATCATCTGGGGGAAAATGTATTTAAAGGGTGCTGGGAACGCAAATCAAATGAACCTATGGAATGGCCCCAATGGGAACAACAACTGGGCTGGCCATAACCCCACACAAGGATTGGTTGATACTTATCAAATGGAGGATGGATCAAGCTTCTTTGATCATTTCACTGTTAATTCTGATGGTAATTACGTTAATGATTCAGGCCAATACGAAAGCGAAAATATTTATGATAATCGGGAGCCGAGGTTTTATGGGTCCATATTATACGATGGGGCTACGTGGCAACCTCGATTTGCAAATCTTGCCGGAAGGGATCCCGTAGGAATTTACGATAGACGTACACGCGTTACAATCGAGAATGGGGCCGAAATTTCGAAAGTTTTTGGAATTGATACCCGCCAAGGTCCTGTTGAAAACTGGAATGGTTCATTTACTGGCTATGTAATGAAAAAGTTGTTAGACGAAGATATCACCGGAAAGAATGAAAATAACGAAAACGTATGGATCGAAATAAGATACGCTGAAGTTATTATGAATTATGCCGAAGCGCTTCTTGAACTTGGCAATCCTGACGAGGCTGCAATATATATCAATATGATCAGGAATCGGGCTGGAATGCCAGATTTCATCGGGGATAGTAATGATGCTCTCCGGTACGAAAGAAAATTGGAATTTGCTTTTGAAGGCCATCGATGGTATGATATAAGGAGGTGGAAAATTCTTGAAGAAACTCTTGGTGATGCTATGGGGATCGATATAATGGAAACAACGGAGAATGGCAATATTACAACAGTATGGCAACAAATATTGGCTGAAGACCGTGAAGTAAACAATAGGATGTACTGGGTACCTATACAAACAGATGAAATTAATAAAGCGCCCCAGTTAGAACAAAACCCTGGATACTAGTTATTAGTGAACGTTCAAGTTATCTAGTGACCATTTGTATTAGATTGTTTTGATCATTTTTAAAATAAAGTAAAAATAATATGAAACGCAGGAATTTTGTTAAAACCGGGCTCTTGTCAGGTGCAGCAGCCATTGCCGGTAGCAGCCTTTCGTATGGAGCAATCTCCTCAGCCTTACCCGAAGTTAATACAGGTAAGTATGATTTTAACCTGAATTACGCACCGCATTTTGGAATGTTTGAAAATCATGCTGGGAAAGATTTAATGGACCAACTTCAATTTATGGCCGACATGGGCTTTACCGCATTTGAAGATAATGGCATGATGAGAAGGACTCCTCGGGTTCAGGAGCAAATAGGAAATCAGCTTAGTAAGCTGGGAATGGAAATGGGTGTATTTGTTTTAGATAAAGGGGGGAATTCCGAAAATTCCCTCACTGCGGGCAAAGATGAATTTATAGAAATATTTGTTAATGCCTGCAAAAAGTCCATTGATGTAGCAAAAAGGTGCAATGCCAAATGGATCACCATAGTTCCTGGTAATTTCGAACGAAGGCTACCTATTGGAATCCAAACAGCAAATGTTATTGATGCTTTGCGATTGGGTGCTGAAATACTTGAACCGCATGGGTTGGTAATGGTACTGGAGGCTTTGAGTGATACGCCTGACCTTTTCCTGCGGAATTCAGACCAGACTTATTCGATCTGTAAAGCTGTTAATAGTCCTTCCTGTAAAATTCTGTTCGACATATACCATATGCAGCGCAATGAAGGGAACCTCATTCCGAATATCGATTCGGCATGGGATGAAATAGCCTATTTCCAGATTGGCGATAACCCCGGCCGTAAAGAACCTACTACCGGAGAAATCAATTATAAGAATGTTTTTTCCCATATTTATGAAAAGGGATATAGGGGTATATTTGGGATGGAACATGGAAATTCCCAGCCTGGCAAAGAAGGGGAAAAGATGCTTATGGAAGCCTATGCCGAAGTAGATAAGATATTGGTTTGAAAAATACAAATTGGAAAGTCTGACAATTGCATTTTGATGTATTCGTGAATAGCCAGTAAAACGAAATTTTATAAATTAAAAAACCTATTATATTATGAAAAATATAACTATGAACCTGCTCCTGCACTGGAATTCAAAGAATTGCTATACATTTCGAATTCAAAATTTAGCGCTTGTAGGATTTGTTCTGATTATTGTTGGCTGTGCGCAACCAGCAGGGGAGAATGCTTCTTCCAATGGGGCTGCTGCCCGGGCAGAACGAGATAGTTTATATACGCTATTTACCGATGAAGAACAACGATTGCCCGAGAATGCTGTTGCGGGGCTTGAAGTAGCAGAGGGACTGGAGGCAGAGCTTTTTGCTGCAGAGCCTGATTTGATAAATCCAACAAATATGGCTATTGATGCCAGGGGAAGAATATGGATCACTGAGGCATACAATTACCGTCCCGGGGTCAACCCGGAAAGTCCGCAACGGAAGCAGGGAGATCGAATTAGAATCCTGGAAGATACCAACGGAGATGGCAAATCTGACGTATCCAAAATATTTTATCAAGGAACTGATATTGATGCAGCCCTGGGCATTGTTGTTCTGGGTGATAAGGTAATCGTTTCCCGCAGTCCCAATGTGTATGTATTTACCGATAGTGATGGGGATGATAAACCAGATAAAAAAGAAGTTTTATTTTCCGGGATTGGTGGTGAGCAGCACGATCATGGAATGCATGCCTTTGTCTTTGGTCCGGATGGGAAATTATATTTTAACTTTGGAAATCAAGGTGGGCAATTGCAGGACAGCGATGGTAAAACGGTGATTGATATAGAAGGTAAACCCGTAGTGACCAATGGTAAGCCCTACCAAGAGGGGATGGTTTTCCGTTCCAACATAGATGGTTCAGAGGTAGAAGTCCTTGCCAACAATTTTCGTAACAACTACGAAGTAGCCGTTGATTCTTATGGCACCCTCTGGCAATCAGATAATGATGACGATGGGAATAGAGGGGTACGAATCAATTATGTTATGGAATATGGGAACTATGGTTACAAAGATGAAATGACTGGTGCAAGCTGGCAGGCGCAGCGTACGAATATTGAAGAGGAGATTCCGCTTCGTCACTGGCACCTCAACGATCCTGGTGTGGTTCCAAACCTTTTACAAACAGGAGCGGGCTCACCAACGGGAATCCTGGTCTATGAAGGGGGGTTGCTTCCAAAAATATTTCAAAATGAGATTATTGCTGCCGATGCAGGTCCGAATATTATCAGGGCCTTCCCCGTAACAAAACAAGGAGCAGGCTATAAAGCGGAAATTACCAACATATTGGAAGGAACACGGGATCAATGGTTCCGCCCTTCCGACTTGACCGTTGCCCCTGATGGTTCATTATTTGTAGCCGATTGGTATGATCCTGGGGTAGGAGGGCACCAGATAGGTGATAAGCAGCGCGGCCGTGTTTATCGCATTGCCCCTACCGGAACACCTTATAAAATACCGGCTCCTGACTTTTCTACCGCTAAAACAGCAGTAGAAGCTTTAAAAAGCGCAAATATGGATGTGCAGTATCAAGCTTGGACCACCCTCCATGAAATGGGTAAAGAGGCAGAATCTGCCCTATTGAAATTATGGAAATCAGAGAATCCGCGTTTCCGAGCGAGAGCTCTTTGGTTGCTCGCTAAAATTGAAGGCAACAGTAAAAAGTATATTAAGGAAGCAATAAAAGATAATAATTCCGATATACGTATAACCGGCCTTCGTGTTGCCAGACAAACAGAAGAAGATATTATTCCTTATATAAAAAAACTGGCAAAGGACTCCTCTCCACAAGTGCGGAGAGAAGCAGCTATTGCCTTGCGTCTAAATAAATCACCGGAAGCTGCCGGATTATGGGCAGACCTTGCCATACAGCATGATGGGGAGGATCGCTGGTATTTGGAAGCGCTTGGTATAGGTGCAGATGAGCAGTGGGATACGTTCTTCGGGGCCTGGAAAACCAAAGTAGGCAATGCTATTGACACCCCAGCAGGGAGGGATATTGTATGGAGGTCACGTGCCTCAGAAGCGCTCCCTATGCTTGCAGGATTTATCAACGACTCCAATACAAGTGATAAGGAGCGTTTAAGATATTTTAGGGCTTTTGATTTTCATAATGGCGGTCAAAATTCTGTGAAGGAGGAAATCCTCTTGGCCCTTTTGGATCAGCAAAATACGAATCAGGATCAAATTATGCTTTTGGCTTTAAGTCATTTAAATACTGAAACTGTAAAGCAAACTCCTAGAGCACAAGAAGCCCTGCAAAAAACACTTGTTTCAGAATCTGTGAAAGGAACGCAGCAATTTTTAAATTTAGTTGATCGATACGAGCTGAAAAATCAGAACGAGGAGCTATTGAAAATCACCCTTGCCTATCCCGATAGCACGATGGGTAGTCAGGCTGTACGGCTTTTAATCGATCGTGGAGGAACTACCTTAATGAAAAATGCTTTGAACGATGAGGATGAAGCAATCCCATTGGCGGTTTTAACAGCTTTAGCCAAAGTTCAGAGCAAAATATCTATGGCATTAATAGAGTCTGTGATCAATAACCAAAACAGGAGTTTGGCAGTACGCCAAAAAGCAGTGGAATCTCTTGGCTCAGGTTGGAGTGGTGAAGAAAGATTATTGCAGGTAGTTGTAGAAGGAAATATTCCAAAAGAATTAGAGCCCACTGCAGCTACTGTTCTTGCTGTGGTGTCCCGTCAGTCTATCCGGGAAGAAGCCGCCCAGTATTTAAAGATAGAAAATTCCAATATAGGAAAAAAATTAAGGGATGTGAGTGAGTTGGCGAAACGTACAGGAAAAGCTGCCAACGGAAAAAAAATATTTGCAAAATTTTGCGTAATTTGCCATATGGCAAATGGACAGGGTAATGATTTTGGGCCAGCTCTTTCTGAAATAGGGGACAAACTTCCTAAGGAAGCAATTTATGGGGCCATTATTGATCCTAATGCTGGAATTAACTTTGGCTATGAGGGTTACATCCTGGAGATGAAAGACGGTAATACCGCAGTGGGTATAATTTCGAGCGAAACAGAAGACGTAATTTCTTTGAAAACTCCGGGAGGGGCAGCAGTTAATTATGATAAGACGGAAATTATTTCCAGAACCCAGATGAGTAACTCTATGATGCCAAAGTTAGATCAGACAATGACAGAACAGGAGCTGGTAGACTTGGTAGAATATCTTTTTTCTTTAAAAAAGGAAACTGAAAGCTAAAAATAAAATAAGAAAAAGCCTTTAAGAGGTTTTCAAATTAAGCTGTACAATCAGAAATTAATTCGTACGAAATAAAGGTTTGTCTAAACTGTTAATGGAATTATTCAGTTTGTCACCGCAATTCAAAAATTATACTAAGTAATTTAATATTAATGAATATGAAATTAGTTTTTAATTTATTTTTATGCTTGCTGATAACTGCTTGTTTTGATGAGCCTTCAGAAGATCCCCATATTTTAGTGTTTACAAAGACAGCTGGTTATACTCATGCCTCTATACCTGATGGAGTAAGAGCCATTCAAAAAATGGGGGCGAAAAAAGGATTCAGGGTGGATACGACATCGAATTCATCATTTTTCACGGAAGATTCCCTAAAAAAATATTCGGCGGTTTTATTTTTAAGTACTACTGGTGATGTTCTGAATGAACGGGAGCAAGTTGAATTTACACGATACATCCAGGCAGGCGGAGGTTATATGGGAATTCATGGTGCAGTAGATTCTGAATACGACTGGCCTTGGTATGGAAAATTAATTGGGGCATATTTTAAAAATCATCCCCACATCCAGGAGGCGGAACTAAAAGTACATTCCGATGAAAACTTCCCGGTAACAGATTCTTTGCCCAATCCATGGGTGGTAACTGATGAATGGTATAATTTCCGTTCCCTTCCAAAAGATGTCAATGTATTGGTAAGCATTGATGAAAAAAGTTACAATGGCGGGGAAAACGGCGAATATCATCCTGTGGTATGGTATCATGATTATGATGGTGGCAGAGCTTTTTATATGGCATTAGGTCATACTTCAGAATCTTATAAAGATCCAGCTTTCTTGAAATTATTAGAAGCGGGTATGGATTATTCAATTGGTGAAAATGAAATCTTGAACTATGATAAAACTGCTGTATTAGGGGTTCAGTAGGAATTTTTAAAATTATAAATAAAAAAATTTAAAAGTGCATAGGTCAATTATAGAGGTTAAAAAACAAATTGAATTGTTTTGACATGTTAATAACAACTAAATAAAATTTTCATGAAAAAGAAGGCTACGCATACTTCCCGACGGGGAGCCATAAAGAAAATTGCTGGGACAATCGCATTTAGTGCTGTTGGAGGAGGTTTGTCCGAAAGGATTTTTGCAGCTGAAGCGGCACTTCCAAAAAAATTAAGAGGAAAAGTTAATCATTCCGTTTGCCGCTGGTGCTATGATAGCATTCCTCTTGAAGATCTTTGTAAAGCAGCGAATGAAATTGGTCTTAAATCCATCGAATTAACGGAACCTGAAGAATGGCCTTTATTGAAAAAATATGGGTTGGTTTCTGCCATGCCATGGGGAGCAGATATGGGAATTAAAAAAGGATTTAACAACCCAGATTATCATGATGAGCTGATTCAAAATTATGAGGAAATCATTCCTAAAGTAGCGGCTGCTGGTTTTAAGCAGGTTATTTGCTTTTCAGGTAACCGCAACGGTTTGAGCGATCAAAGAGGAATTGAGAATTGTGCCACGGCATTAAAAAAGCTGATGCCCCTGGCCGAGAAGTATAATGTTATCATTAGCATGGAATTACTGAATAGTAAAGTTAATCATCCTGATTACCAATGCGATCATATTGCTTGGGGTGCAGCCCTTGTCGATAAGGTAGGTTCTGAAAGATTTAAACTTCTTTATGATATTTACCATATGCAAATTATGGAAGGAGATATAATCGCGACAATTAAAAAATTTCATCCCTATATATCACATTATCATACAGGAGGTGTTCCGGGCAGGAATGAAATTGATGAGACCCAGGAGCTTAATTATCCTGCTATCATAAGGGCCATATTGGAAACAGGTTATACTGGTTATATAGGACAGGAATTTATCCCTAAAAGAGAAGATAAGCTGGCTAGTTTAAAGCAGGGTGTAGAGATTTGTGATGTAGGATAAAGCTTCCCGTGAAGCCCATTGGAAAGCCTTTATTGAACATCCTGATTGGGAAAAAATGAAGTCCATGAAAAAATATCAAATAAATGTTTCTCACAGTAACATTTATTTCCTTCACCCAACACCTTATTCTGAAATCTAAAACACTCACATTTAATAGTTAAAATTTATGCTGTTGATTATTTTAAACACATTTTTTTGTCTTGCATTTGCTGCATTTGCTTATGTAAATTTAAATGATAATGATGCCTGGTTATGGGTGAGTATATATTTAGTTGCCTCGATTTGTTGCGGTTTGGCTGTATTTCATATATATTTTCCTATAGTGTACCTCGTGGCTATTGGGTTTTATTTGTTGTATGCGATTCGTCTTTTTTTTATTGAAGATGGAGTAAAAGACTGGATTGTTAAATATAGAAAACCTAGTCTTGTAGAAAGTATGAAGGCGAATAAACCTTATATTGAACAAACAAGGGAATTTTTCGGGTTGCTTATTATTAGCGCTGCTTTAACTATAAACTATTTTTTAATTTAAAGGAATTGAGATGTCAAATATTTCAATTTTTCAAGCATTAGTTTCTAACTTAGAATTAAATATTATGAATAATTTAATTCTGCCGTAATTGATGCTTAGCCGTTTTGATTTTGATTTCAACAAGGTTTTTATACCAAAGTGTTATCAGAAGTTATACGCCTAACCTGATTTATATGGCATAATTCAAAGATATGAGATTCTGGAATAAGCATTGGCTGGCTTTTGGGAGCATTCAAAATTGAAGAAACTGAATAACATGAAAGAATATCAAAATTATGTCTAACCTGTTGAATATAATATTGCTTACCTGCGATTCTTTTTTACCATTATGAATTATACTTTCACCCATCGCAAAGTTCCTAAAAATAGAATATATATATATTCCGTTGGATAAGCTTTTTTTTGATAAATTTCTATAAACTCAATATTTTTACAAATAATCTTTATATTTGAAAAAAAGTTTTATGACCTATCAGGTAGACATATTGCAGGTAACTGCTTTTCTGAAAATAATAATCAAAGCACAGGTCAATAAGAAAGAACTGGAATGGATAAACCAACAAGAAAAAAAACTCCAAAATCATTTCCAGTTACGTTCTTTCTATCTGGCATTTAGCTCCGCACCACGCTTTATCAGTAAAAAACCCCTGTGTCTTACAGAAGAGGAAT
>Ga0307486_1000137_pt1 | contig 82003 bp, 77 predicted proteins | sample CBIW02metaG_FD_203663 | JGI IMG/M metagenome (GOLD analysis project Ga0307486, IMG submission 203663) | Sea-ice brine microbial communities from Beaufort Sea near Barrow, Alaska, United States - CBIW 0.2 | ecosystem: Environmental > Aquatic > Marine > Coastal | place: USA: Alaska | collected... | reverse complement strand
CAACGGTGACCAATCGCCCGAACCCGACAACCGGGTGCATGCGGCGCGGCTCGCCCAATAGATAATCAAAGGCAATAGCAAGCATACAAACAATGAAGGGAGTGGATAACAACACAGGTGTTCCCGGGCCGGTCAAAAGGTGAAGCCGTCAAGCCTACCTGATTACACCCAGTCGGAGTATGATCCCGCCTCATACTGTATTGAACACTAGCTCCACCTCCGTAATCAGAACCCGCTTTACCGTCTATTGATGCCTAAAGGTATGTGAAATGTCGTTTCCAAGCAGTTGGATTACCCCTCCCCAGAAACCCGAAGCACGATTTTTTGAGCAGGCCGCACAGCGCCAAAGTGTATTAACCAAGCCCGCAGGTTCTCTAGGCCGGCTAGAAAATGTTGCGATTCAACTTGCCGGGCTTCAGGGCACGGACAAGCCGGCGCTTGATCGCGTTCAGATCAGCGTATTTGTAGGTGATCACGGTATTTGTGAAGAAGGGATTTCCGCTTACCCCCAGGCGGTTACTGCTCAAATGATTGTCAACTTTGCCAACGGCGGCGCTGCAATCAGTGTCCTGGCCAAATCACTGGGTGCAGGGCTGGAAGTTGTTAACCTTGGCACGGTTTCAGACGTTGCGCCTGATTTACCGGGCGTGATAGATGCCCGCATCGCTCCGTGCACTCGCAATTTTGCGGAAATTGATGCCATGACGACCGAGCAGGTATGCGCCGCGCTTACATATGGCGATGCAGCGGCTCAGCGGGCAGCAGATAAGGACTGTCAATTGTTTATAGGCGGCGAAATGGGCATAGGTAACACCACGTCGGCAACGGCCATTGCTTGTTCGCTGATGAGTAAGAACCCTATGAAGCTGGCCGGCCCCGGCACAGGATTAGACGCCGCCGGCGTACGCCACAAAGCCGAAGTTATTATCAGCGCAGTTCAGCGCCACGATAACGATGATGATGGCAAAGATGCGATGGCCGTGCTCAAAGCCTTTGGCGGCTTTGAGATTGCGGCCTTGGCTGGCGCCATTGCCGGCTGCGCAGCGCGATCCATTCCCGTGCTGATTGATGGTTATATTGTCTCTGTCGCCGCGCTGATTGCCGTAAGCCATCAACCAGACATCCGACCATGGCTACTATTTGCCCACCGCTCTGCGGAGCCTGGTCACCAGGCTATTTTGGCAGCACTGAATGCCGAACCACTGCTTGATCTTGGCATGCGTCTTGGCGAGGGTAGCGGTGCGGCTGCAGCCGTTCCACTGCTTAGGATTGCCTGTGAGCTTCACAACGGCATGGCCAGTTTTGCGGATGCAGGGGTCACCAATAGAAAGGGCCGTCATGATGGCTGATAACACAACGGTGTTTGATCTCATTCGCCACGGTGAGCCCGAGGGCGGGCCCATGTACCGCGGCAGCAAAGACGATCCGTTGAGTGACGCCGGCTGGCAGCAAATGCGTGATGCCATTTCCGAAGCCGACCGCTGGGATGCGATTGTTACCTCACCCATGCTACGTTGCGTGCACTTTGCTCAGGAATTGGCAGATCGCTACGGGATTCCCCTGCACAAGGATGAACGCCTGCGGGAGATCAACTTCGGAGAATGGGAAGGGCGCACGGCGGATGAGGTAATGGCCAGCGATGGCGAAAGGCTCAACAGGTTCTGGGCTGACCCGGTTGCCTGCACGCCGCCGGGTGGTGAGCCGGCTAAGGACTTCAACCACCGTGTTGTTGATAGCTGGCACCACTGGCAACAGGAGCTTGCGGGCCAGAATGTGCTGATCGTTTGCCACGGTGGCGTGATAAGGATGATTATTGCGAACGCCATGAACATCCCACTGGAGCACTCGTTCTCCAGCCTGACCACACCTTATGCTTGCCGAAGCAGAATACAGGTAAACACCTCAGAGCACGGGCGGTTTCAGAGTCTTGTGGCGCACGGAGCATTCAAGGCTTTAACACCATAGGCAACCCGGCGACGCTCATCACCACCTTGTCGCTCAGCGTTGCCAGTGACTGGTTCAGCCAGCCCAGCTCATCCGCAAAGCGGCGGGTAAGCGCATCCATTCCGATTGTACCCAGGCCAACTTCGTTGCTGACAATCACCAACTCGCCGGGGTAACGACCTACCTGCATTAAAAACGCTTCCCGCTCCCAGATGAACGTTGTCTCACCTGCATGCAACAAGTTGCTCAGCCACAAACTCATACAATCTACCAGAAGGCAGGGGGCGCTCTGGGTTTGTGCATGGCGGGCGAGCACTTGAGCCAGGGCCAAAGGCTCTTCCTCCAGGCCCCAGGCAGCGCGGCGTTGTTGCTGGTGGCGCTGAATGCGCACCCGCATCTCGTCGTCCCCCGCCGTTGCCGTGGCGAGATACACCACCGGGTTATTTGTGTCAGATGCCAAGCGCTCCGCGAGTGCGGTTTTACCGGAACGGATGCCGCCAAGAACCAGAGTAGGCATGTTTGGTTGTTTCTCTGAGAAGCAGGCAGGCATGCTAACCGGCAGATACGCCGCAAAGCAAAAAAGGTCGCGCAAACAGGGCTGGAATAGGAACAGACTTACTGCCCAATAGGCGGTTTCTGCTATAGTTTTGCGGAGGCATCATCTATTCCACCCGGGAGACAGCATGCAGGCTGAATTGATCGATATCCGTAACCATATTGTCCAGCATTCGCCGTTTGACGACATGCCGGAGGAGTTGCTCAATCAGCTCACCGCCAGCATTGAAATCAGTTATGTGCGGGCGGGAACCCAGATACTGGAAACCGGGCAAACCAGCACCTGCATGTATTATGTGCGTAGCGGTGCCATAGAGATTTTCCGTCGCTCTGGCGAGCTCTACAACCGCATAGGTGAAGGCGAGATCTTCGGCCAGTTTGGCTTGCTGATGCAGCGGCAGGTACGGTTCCCTGCACGGGCGCTGGAAGACAGCCTGCTTTACTGCGTTCCGGCCGATATCTTTCATCACCTGTTTGAAAACGATGACAACTTTGCAGACTTTGTTGAGATAGAGGATCGCGGCCGTTTGCGTTCGGCACTCTCGCGCAGGGAGAAATCCAACGCACTTATGACCTCTCGTGTCAGCCGCCTGATTTCCCGGAAAACGGTTTCAGCACCTACAACAGTGCGATTGCAGGAAGCCGCGCGCATTATGACGGATAAGGGCGTATCGGCTCTGCTGCTGATGAACGGCGAAGGCGACAGCGCACGCCTCGCGGGCATTATCACAGATCGTGACCTGCGCACACGGGCTGTAACCGAAGCACTGCCCTCTGAAACACCCGTCAGCGAAATCATGACCGAAGGGCTGATAACCATTCGTGCCAGCAGCTATATTTTTGAAGCCATGCTCACCATGCTGCACAACAACGTGCATCACCTTCCGGTAATAGATGGCCACGAAGTCCGGGGCGTAGTCGCGCTTGCAGATATTGTGAAGTATGAAAGCCAGAGCAGCCTGTACCTGGTGAGCAATATCTACCACCAGCAGCATGTGAAGGGTCTGAAGAAGATCAGCCTCGATGTCGGCGACAGCTTTGTGCGTATGGTTAATGAAGATGCCAACTCGCACATGATCGGGAGTGCCATGGCCGGCATTGGCCGCAGCTTTACCCAACGCCTGCTAGAACTGGGAGAAGAAAAACTGGGCCCGCCGCCCGTGCCCTACTGTTTCATGGCGCTAGGCTCCATGGCGCGGGACGAGCAACTGGTCGTGACAGATCAGGACAACGCCATGATCCTGGACGACAGCTTTGTACCGGAAGAGCACGATGAATACTTTCTGGCTCTGGCGAAGTTTGTTTCCGACGGTCTGGCAGAGTGCGGCTACACTTACTGCACCGGGGACATCATGGCCACTAACCAGAAATGGCGTCAACCATTGCGGGTATGGCGGAGCTACTTTACCGACTGGATTGAGAACCCCAAGGCAGAAGCCCTCCTGAACAGCAATATCTTCTTTGATCTTGATGGCATATACGGGCGCACGGAGTTTGCGGAAGAGCTCAAAGCTCTGGTCGCAGACAAAGCCAGCAACAGCCAGCGTTTCCTGACCATGATGGCGCGCAATGCGCTCAACCGGACGCCTCCTCTCGGCTTTTTCCGCACCTTTGTGCTCGAAGAAGATGGCAAGCACCAGAAAACCTTCAACCTGAAGCGCCGGGGCACAGCGCCGCTGTCTGACCTTATCCGGATTCACGCTCTGGCCTGCGGTTCACGGGCACAAAACTCCTTCGAACGCCTGAAGAGCATCGGCAAAACCAAGCTTATTCTTGAAGACGATCTGGGCAACCTGAGAGACGCACTTGAGTTTATCTCTATTGTCCGTATCCGCCACCAGGCCCTGTCTCTCGAGGCGGGTGAAGAGCCGGATAACAACGTGCGGCCAGAAGACCTGTCGCCGTTTGAGCGCAGCCATCTCAAGGACGCTTTCCAAGTTGTCAGTAACGCCCAGAAATTTCTCAGATTCCGTTACAACACGCAGGCAACCCGGCATGTCTGAGATCTCATCCGTGCCCGATGCGATTAAACGTCTACCGTGGCCAGAGCAGTACCAAGCCTTGGCAAAAAGTGCCAGGGCGTCGGTACTGAAAGCATTTTATGAAGCCGGCTGCGCTTCTCCGGAAACACCGGTATCGGACGTTTCCATGGTGGCACTGGACTTTGAGACCACAGGCCTTGAGGCGGAAGCGCACTCGATTGTCAGTATCGGGCTGGTGCCCTTTAGTCTGGATGCCATTCAGCTTGGTCAGGCAAAACATTGGGTCGTTCGCCCCAGGTTACCGCTGCACCAGACGTCGGTTACCTTTCACGGCATCACCCACGCCGATATCAACGAAGCACCGGACCTGTCAGACATACTTGAGGAGGTTTTTGCCAGCTTGAACGGCCGCATCCCGGTCGTGCACTTCAGGCATATCGAACGGCCTTTCCTGAATGTGGCACTGCAGTGGCGCCTTGAAGAGGGTATTCGTTTTCCGGTCGTCGACACCATGGCCATCGAGGCTCACCTGCACCCAAATCGACAGCCTTCTCTCCTGCAGCGCCTGACAGGGAAAAAACCGCTATCCATCCGCCTGGCCGACAGCAGAACGCGTTATGGCCTGCCTCACTACGCTGCCCATAACGCTTTGATCGATGCCATTGCCACTGCGGAATTGCTTCAAGCGCAGATACAGCATCACTTCAGCCCGCAAACACCTATTGGCGATTTGTGGCTTTAACGCACCCCTCAGGCTTTATTGCGACGCCTTCACTTCGGCGATCCAGTCGCCGAAACCTGCATCAGCCATCTCTTCCAGGGGAATAAACTTCATCGCGGCTGAGTTCATGCAGTAGCGCAGGCCAGAAGGCGCCGGGCCATCATTGAATAAATGCCCTACGTGTGAATCGGCAAAGCGGCTGCGAATCTCGGTGCGAGTCATGAAGAACCCATTGTCTTCTTTTTCCACAACCATGTCCGTGCTCAGCGGGCGGGTAAAACTGGGCCAGCCGGTACCTGATTTGTACTTGTCACGGGAGGAAAACAGCGGCTCACCTGAAACAACGTCCACGTAGATTCCCGGGCGCTTGTTATCCCAGTACGGATTGCTGAACGCCCGTTCCGTACCATCCTTCTGAGTTACCTCATACTGAATGCTGGTGAGGCGCTGCTTCAGGGTTTCAGAGTCTGGCTTTACGAACGTCTCCGGATCAAAACCCTTCTTTCCACCGGACTGACTCATGTCAGCGCTGGTGGTTTTTGCAGCTTCTTTGGCGCTGTTTACCGCATCGCCATCTGGCTTGAACTGGCTGAAGTCCAGCTCATAATCATCGCCATAAACGTCCTCGATGAACTGATAACGGCCGGAGTTGAAGGTGTAGAAGTTATAGCGCACGGGATTCTTTTTGTAGTAATCCTGGTGGTATTCCTCAGCCGCATAAAAGGTCTTCAGTGGCGTTATTTCGATCAATACCGGATTATCGTAAATACCGGAGGCCTGAAGTTCCTTTTTGGCCGCTTCTGCCAAACGCTTCTGTTCAGCGTTGTGGTAGAAAATCGCGGGGCGGTACTGCTTGCCACGGTCAACAAATTGGCCCTTGATATCCGTGGGGTTCATCATTCTCCAAAGGCCTTGTAATAAGCCCTCGTAAGTGATTTCTTTCGGGTCGTAGTAAACCTGCACCGCTTCGGTGTGCCCGGTACGGCCTGATGATACCTGCTGATAGGTAGGGTTGGCTTCGTCTCCGCCGGCATAGCCGGAAACGGCCTCTATCACGCCGGGGATTTTCTCGTACCCGGATTCCACACACCAGAAACAGCCGCCCGCAAAGGTCGCAACCTTCAGGCCGGGATCTGACGGCGCATATTCGTTGCCACTGATCGTCGTCTTTTCGGCCGTGGCAATGGTGGCATAGAAGGCGCCGGTGACCGCTATAAGCAGCGCGGCGACCATAGCAAGTATTTTTCCGTTCATAACAACTCTCCTGCGAGTAATATCGTAAGCCATCCTATCGCCGTGACTTCACCAAAACGTTCCTTAATTCTTACGAATCTATAACGCCGTGGATTCTTTTGCCGTTGAATCAGCCAGAGGCAGCCAGAAACAGAACGCTGCGCCGGCCCCGAGCTGGCTTTCTACGGAGACCCGCCCCTGCTGCAATTCCGCCATCCGGCGTGCAATGGCAAGGCCCAGCCCGGCATGTCCGCGACGGCTGGCACCCGGCGCCTGATAAAACGGATCAAAAACATGCTCAATATCGTCTGGAGCGATTCCTTCACCGGCGTCCAACACACAGATTTCAACGCCACCGCTATCCGCAGATACGCTCAATCTTACTTCTGCCCCCTTCGGGGAGTGATCAACGGCGTTGCCAATCAGGTTGTCCAGCACCCGCTCGGTCATGGCGATATCCGCCAGCACCATCGCAGGCTGCGCAGTGGTAATGCTCAGCATAACGCCTGCCTGTTCGGCTTTCGGTCTGTGTTTTTGCACCACATCGTGTAGCAGTTCCGCAGGCATGAACGGCTCCGCAAAGGGCTGCCGTTCCCGGGCATCCAATGCCGCCAGCTCAAACAGCTCATCAACCAGTTTGCTGAGGCGAAGGGTTTCAGCCAGTGCCACATTCAGAAACCGCCGGCGCTCGGTGGGGCTGAGCTCCTGCTGCTTCATCCCCAGAGTTTCCAGATAACCCTGAATGGACGCCAACGGTGTACGTAAATCGTGTGACACCTGGGCTACCAGTTGGCGGCGCTGGTGATCCTTATCTTTCAGTAGCTCCAGTTGGGCGGCGATGCGGGCAGCCATCTGATCAAATCGGGCCGCCAGGTAATCCACATCATCCCCGGGAACACCGGTTCCGTCTGTCACGTCAGTGCTTGTGACATTCTTTGCCCCCGCTTCAAAGGCTTCCACACGAGCGGTCAGCCGCGACAGCCGCCGTGTCAGCAGCCGGAAAAACACCAGGCCCGCGAGCAGCCCCACAAAAAGACTGATTGCCAAGGCCCCGCCGCCCATCTGCAACAGATGATCACTGTGCACCATGCTCTCAGCGAAATCGTACTCCTCACCCCGGAGCACAACATACAGATAGCCTGTGGGATTCTCCGCGCTGGGTACCGGCGTGACCGAGAACACTTTGCGGCGATCGTGGCTGCGCGGATCATCGCCCTGCAAAGGGTAAGCATCCGGGTTTTCCAGGAGCCTCTGAACAGGCTCCAGCGATACATGCTTGCGTTTTATTTTGGCGGGATTGGCAGAATAGGAAAGAATGCGCCCTTCCTGATCCAGCAGATAGATCTCGATGCTGGGGTTAATGGTCATGTAAAGCTCAAACAGACGCTCCAGCTCGCTGTGATTGATCCTGCCATCGGTAACCAGGTTGCGGTCAGAGACCAGATGGCTGGCCAGATCACGGTTGAGTGTCTGGTTCACCGCTGCGCTGTACTCACGCACTGAATAGAGGCTAAGCGCGGTAAACAGCCCGCCAACAATGACCAGCAACAGAAACAGGCCGAGGGCCAGACGCGCGTACAGAGTTTGAAAAAGGGGGCGGGTCATGACTTAGTCCAGAAACCGGTAACCGACGCCCCATACCGTCTGCACGTAACGGGGCTCAGCTGCGTTGGTTTCGATCTTGTTGCGCAAACGGTTGATGTGAGTATTCACGGTGTGCTCATAGCCCTCATGGTTATACCCCCAGACAGCATCCAGCAACTGCGCCCGGCTGAATACGCGCCCGCGATGGCAGGCAAAATGCCAAAGCAAATCGAACTCACGCGCTGTAAGCTCCGCTTCGGCGCCATGAACAAACACACGGCGCCGCACAGGGTCTATTCTGAGCCCGTCCACTTCCACTTCCTCAGCTTTTGCCTGGTCGGAACTGCGTGAAGAAAGCGCATCCACCCGCCGGAACAAAGCTTTGATTCGCGCAGCGAGCTCCGCCACGCTGAAGGGTTTGGTCAGGTAGTCGTCTGCGCCCATTTCCAGGCCAAGCACCCGGTCCAGCTCGGTGCTTTTGGCGGTCAGCACAAGCACCGGAACATAACCCGGGATCGCGCGAATCTCCCTGCACACCGAAAGCCCATCCATCCCCGGCAGCATCAGATCAAGAACAACCAGATCGATACCGCCCTTGCGATACCGCTCAAGGCCGTCATCCCCACGATCCACAAGAACCGGCTCCATGCCCAGATCCTTAACCTGCATACTGACCAGCTCACCGATACCGGGGTTGTCTTCAATAATCAGTACAGTTCGTGTCATGGTACTCCGGCTCGTTTGTACAGGCTGCTCGACCAGCTTGTTGTGATAACGTTACTGATTACAGTCTAACGTGAAAACTTCACAAATCTGTCACACCTGACCGTTCACAACAGAAAAGCGAAGGCTTGGTAGTTTTTCATTTTGGGCCTACGCTAAAGAGGCTTCCGGACGGATGGAACCGGAAACATGTCATCAAGGAGATTCCTATGAATCCTTTTTACCCGAAACATCACTACTACCACTGCCGCCTGCTTGCCGTCGTGCTGGCACTGATGCTGTCTTTGGTATCGTTCAGCGCCCACGCAGAGAAGCTGACGGACAACAAAATCCGCTCCTTCATAACAACCCTGGAAAAAGCCCAGGCGATGGAGCCGGAGTTTGAGGAGCTCAACGACAGCGAGGACAAAGATACGCTTGATTTTTCACGGATTTTCTCTTCTTCCGTTGAAGAGTTAAAAGGCGAGGATGTCTACGATCGCCTGGAAGACCTGGTTCAGGACCATGGCTTCAAGAATCTGGACGATTGGGCCGCCACGGGCGACCGCATTTACAGCGCCTGGATAGCGACTGAAATGGCGGATCAAAGCCCCTCAATGAGGAAGGAAATGGAAAGCGCGATGGCTGAGATCGAGAACAGCCCTCACATGAACGCTCAGCAAAAAGCCCAGATGCGGGCCTCGATGGAAGCAGCTCTCGGCTTTACGCAGCAGGCCAGCAAGGCTCCCGCTGCTGATATTGAAGCCGTCAAACCCCACTTGAAGGCATTACGGGCAATTGGGGAATAAGGCGAAGTCCAGGCAGCAAACAGCAGCAGAACAAAGAACAGAGTGCCAAACATGCCGCGCTTGTAGCTAATGCCCGGCCCTATGCTGCTTCGGCAATCCGGGCACGGGGACGAAGGCGAGTATTGACCCACAGCGACAAGGCGATAATCGCGCCACCTACCGCAAGCCTCAGTAAATCTGCGTCCCGGTTCCAGATGAGCAGATTTACCAGCAACCCGGCAGGCACCAGAACGTTGTTCATAATAGCGAGTGTGCCCCCATCCACGCGGCAGGCTCCGCGGTTCCAAAGGAACAGGCCAAGCCCGGAAGCTGCAAGTCCCAGCCACGTCAGAATGCCCCATTGCAGAGCGGTTGAGGGCAATCGGTCGGAATTGCCAAACACGATAAAGGAGGGCAGAGCAATAATCAGCGCACCAATAAAGAAGTAACCAAAGGTACGGAACGCGGGAATATCAATCGGGAAGCGCTGCATAACATGCTTGTAGCCCACCTGTCCGGCCGCAAAGGTGAAATTCGCAACCTGCAGCAACAGGAAGCCAGTAATGAAATCCTCGCTAAGACCGTCATAGCGGATTATGCCGGCACCGAACGTCGCTATTGCAGCCGCAATCAGGGCGATAGGGGAAAACCGGCGAGACAGAGCGTCGTCAATCAGGGTTACGTATAGCGGTGTGAATATGGTGAAGAGCAGCACTTCCGGGACCGTCAGATAGCTGAATGAGCGGTAAAGACACAGATAGGTGATGCCGAACTGCAGCATGCCGGTCACCAACACGCCCAACTTCAGTCCTCCAGGCACGCCACGCCAGCGGGTAAACGGCAGAAATATCAACGTTGCCAGCAACACACGGCTGAGCACCGCAAAATCGCTGTCTACCTGGCCGGCGAGAAACTCGCCAATCAGGCTGAAGGAAAAGGCCCAGAGTACCGTGACGAAAACCAGGAGTCCCATAATGATTGCTGTCCGTATGAGTTTGCGGGCGCATACCTTACCGGTTTTCAAGGCCATTTTCAGCGTCTTTTCGCGGCAAACCCCTATGATGCGCATCGTGGCAATCAGGTAGGATATTCGCCCCGCGAATCCGGCCTTTGAGGACTATCCGCTCAAGCCCTTCGGAACAGCACCCTATGGATGAACTACATCAACCACTGCCGGAAGCACGCAAGCCTCTCGTCTCTCGGACTCTGACCGAATGGAAAACCCTGGCAATACTCGGTGGGCCGATTCTGATCGCCCAGATAGCCCAGATGGCCAACGGCGTTATCGACACGGTAATGGCTGGCCATGCCAGCGCTGAGGACCTGGCGGGTGTGGGTATCGGCAGCAGCCTCTGGATGCCTTTGTTTTTGTTTTTTATGGGGATGCTCGGGTCACTGCAACCGATTATTTCTGGTTACAACGGCGCTCGCACCCCAGAGAAAATAATGCCAGCTACCTGGCAGGGCTTATACATCGCCGGTGTGGGCTCCATCATCATGATTCTATTGCTCACTAATGTGCATCCGGTTCTGGAAGGGCTGAAACTTGAAGCCAATACCGCACGCATCACCCAAGGCTACCTGAACGCGTTTGCCTGGGGCATTCCCGCTCTCCTTTTAATGACTGCACTCCGGGGCCTTACAGACGGCTTAGGCCACACTCGTGTGATTATGGTGTTCTCGGTACTGAGCACATTAATTAACCTGCCGCTCAATTATATGTTCATTTACGGCAAGCTCGGGCTGCCTGCTATGGGCGGCATTGGCTGTGGCTGGGCAACCTCTATTTCCAACGGGGTCGCCGCAATCGCGCTGCTGGTCTATCTGAGCCGCAGCCGGCTCTACAAACAGTTTCACCTGGTTGCAGACTGGGCAAAACCCAATGCAGCCCTGATTCGCTATGTTCTAAGCATTGGCATTCCTATCGGATTCACTATTTTTGTGGAAGCCAGCGTGTTCTCGGTGATCGCGCTGTTTCTTGCCCCACTTGGCCCTGTCACAGTGGCCGGGCACCAAGTTGCATTGAACGTTGTCTCTCTGCTGTTCATGCTGCCGCTGAGTATCGGCATGGCGCTTACATTAAGAGTCAGCTTTCTTATCGGAGCGGGCGCACCGGATACTGCCCGTTTAATTTCCCGTAGCTCGTTGATTCTGGCCGCTTCTACCGCGCTGGTGTTTGCCATTCTCCTGTTTGTGTTTTCACAGGGTATCTCGGCTCTCTATACCAGCGATGCAGATGTTCAGGCGGTTACCGTACGATTGTTGATGTTTGCGGCTATTTTTCAGGTGGCAGATGTTATCCAGGTTACTTGCATCAGCGCCCTGAGAGGCTATAAGGATACGGGCATCCCCATGTTGATTATGCTGTTCTCATTCTGGGGTGTGGGGTTGCCGCTGGGCTATGCTCTGACGTTTACCGATCTGATTGCGCCTGCTATGGGCGCTGCAGGGTTCTGGATGGGACTGACCGGAGGCTTGGCATCCGCCAGTGTGTTGCTGGGCTGGAGGCTGTTCCGCTATCGTCCGAAAACCAGCGGGCCGCTAGCCGGCTAGCTCAGGGCTGCCAACAGGCAAGTCCGTGCCAGCCGCTGACACGTTTTCTGAAAACACGATCCGGTCCCGGCCGGTTTCCTTGGCCTCATAAAGGGCCGTATCCGCCCGCTCCAGCCAGCTCTCTACGCTTTCGCCAGGTGCGAGCAGCGCTACTCCGAACGATGCGCTGATTGCGCCCCCCGGGTGCCTCATCTTCTTCCGCATAATATGCTGAAGGTTATTCATTACCGCCGTCAGGCCCGCTCCATCAACGCCAGGCAGCAAGAGTACAAACTCCTCGCCACCGTAGCGGAAAAGCTGATCGGATTTACGTGTGCTTTGCTGAATCAGCGCCACAAGATCAACTAGGACGCTGTCTCCCACTCCATGACCGTACTCATCGTTGACCTTCTTGAAGTGATCGATATCCAGCATCACCAGGGCGTATGGCAAACCGGTGCGCTCAGCGTGGGATACGGCCAGATTGAGCTCCTCATCCATGGATCGTCGGTTTTTTACACCGGTCAGAGGATCAATAGTCGCCAAATGTTCCAGACTATGGCGTTGGCTGTCGTTACGTTGCGCAAATACATAGGCCGCCGCGCTAACCACAACAGCGGTTGCCGCAAAGGTCAGCATCTGAACATCAGAGTGGAAAGCACCATCCTGCAACATGGTGGTGCCTATAGAGGTGAGGTTGAGAAACCCGGCGATACGAGGACTGGCCAGAAAAAAAGTTGTTACCAGGCAGGGATACAGCCAGAATAATCCTACTTCGCCTACAACCGCTGACACCATAACCGCACCAAAACATGCAACAGCGGCCAGCACCATGCCACTACGGTGCGTATCCCCGGTTATCCAAGCGTAAATCATCCCACCCGATATACTCAGCAGAATAGCCGTGTCTATGTACCCGGCAACAAAATTACCCTGCAAAAAACGCATAGCAGCAAACGGCGTGATCCCAAGTAACGCACTGGCACCCAAAAGAGTAATAATGGATAGTCGAAAATCCGTTCTAAGACGTTCAAACATGCGTACAATTTTCCGACAGATACTGGGCTTGCCTATCAAGCATAATCCAGAGCGGCGGAATAAGCGCTGGATCCTACGTTTTTTAACAAAATGACCTTAAAGAGTCATAAAAAACAAGTTTTCGCTGAATTTGATCTTCGGGCGGGTAGCTCTGGCAAATCAAATACCTTTACTATAGTCATAACTGTGTTCAAACCATACATACTTTACAGGAATCAACGAGATTTTGAGTGACCTCGTTCGAATAGCCCCCGGCGCATTAACCATTGGCCGCCCGCTGTCATGGGATGTGTATGACGCCGACGGCAACGTACTGCTGTGTCAGGGCTATGCGATACAGACCGACTCACAGCTCGAACAGCTGTTTGAGCGTGGCCTTTTCAAACCGCGGGTTATTGAGGTGCCTCAGGAAGACAATGAGGCGTCCGGAGATGAAGCGGAATGCAACCCGTTTGCCCGTTACCCGGATTATCTGCACGCGCTTGAACACGCTCTGGCGGCGATCGCCGCTGGCGAACCAGAAGCCCGAAAACACTTACAGGACTTGGCGCATTCTCTGGAGCAGGCCTGCATACATGCGCCGGATTCCAGCCTGGCGCTCATACACCTGTACTCCGTCGGGCCCACCATCCACGAACAAATCATTTTTTACGCCATACTCTGCCAGCTCATCGCCCGGCAATTCGGGCTCGATGAGCAGCGTATCCCGGTACTGACAGAAGCCGCCCTGAGTGCAAATCTTGCCCTGGTGCCGGTCGCCGATAAGCTGAACGCTTTCAACAAAGTGCTCAGCAGTGAGCAAAGAAACGTTATTCGCAAACACCCGCAACGGAGCATCCGCGCGCTCAAAGCAGTGGGCTTTGATAACAGCCTGTTGTTTACCATCATTGCGCAGCACCATGAGCAAGCAGACGGCAGCGGTTATCCGGATGGACTGAGCGGTGCAGACATCCGGCCTGAGGCGGAAATTCTCGCACTGGCCGAACGCTACGTCGCCATGATTACGAAACGCGCTTATCGCAAGCGGATGAACGTAACAGCCGCGCGCAAACTGATAGCCAACCTGGCAGACGGCACCTTCCGGCCAGCCCTTCCCAAAGCCCTGCTTCAGGTTCTCGGCGAATACCCGCCAGGAACCCTGGTGCGACTGGAAAATAATGAAATTGGCGTAATAACCGGCAGACCGATACGCGCCCGCGGGCCTTTTGTGCAGATTGTTTTCGATCCTTCGGGCAACAGCCATGGCACCCGCCAGGAACGTGATACCAGCGTGCCAGAGTTCAATATCCAGGCACTGGAGGAGCCGGACGTCATGCCGTCCATGAATTTTGGCCAGATCTGGGGCTTCCCGGATTGACCGGGCTCGCCCGCGTGATCCGCTGAATCGCTCAGCTCAGGCCCAAAGCGCTGGCATGGTAGTTCAGGTGATCATCAATATAGGAAGCGATAAAGAAATAACTGTGGTCGTAGCCATCACGCATCCGCAAATTAATGGGATGGCTGTGTTGCTCGCAAGCCTTCACCAGGGCTTCAGGATTAAGCTGGTTTTCCAGGAACTCATCCGCTGTGCCCTGATCGATCAGCAGGAGCAATCGCTCATCGGCTTCTGGAATCAGCAAGGCGGCATCCCATTCTTCCCACTTCGCCGGGTTGTCACCAAGATAGCCCTTGAATGCTTTTTGCCCCCAAGGGCACCCAGTGGGATGAGCAATGGGCGAGAAGGCCGATACGGAGGCATAGCGGCCCGGATTTCGGAGTGCGCATATCAGTGCACCATGGCCACCCATGGAGTGCCCGCTGATGCTACGCCTGTCGGTTAGCGGCAACTCGTTTTCAACCAGCTGTGGAAGCTCCTTCACCACGTAATCGTACATGCGGTAGTGCGGCGCCCAGGGCTGCTGCGTGGCATTGATATAGAACCCGGCTCCACTTCCGAAATCGTAGCTGTCATCCTCACCCGGCAGGTTAACACCGCGAGGGCTGGTATCCGGACAGACAATTGCCATCCCCAGTTCCGCGGCCTTTTTCTGAGCGCCCGCCTTCTGCATGAAATTCTGATCGTTGCAGGTCAGCCCCGACAACCACCAAAGTGCCGGCACTTTTTCCGGATTCGACCCCACCGCAGCCGGAGGCAGGTACACGGCAAATTCCATCGTGCACTCAAGCGTGGCAGATGTGTGGCGATAGCGGCGATGCTCCCCGTCAAAACTGACGTTGGTGGATAAGAGTTCCATAGTGTCCTCTGTAGAATACGGATTGAGAGCACGGCTTGATCAGTCGTCGGCGCCCGTGCGCCCCGAAAGCTCGAGCCCGCAGCCGATGCGGGCCAGTTCAGCCAGCACAGCCGTGCGCGTGACGATACCAATGAGCTTTCCGTGTTCCACTACAGGATACACTTTGGGCTTGCCCGAGCCGAGCTTCTGGGCGAGGTCGACAATCGCGATGCCGGGAGAAATCGCCAAAGGCTCACGGAACATGACATCGTCCACAATCGGATCGCCCTCACAGTGATAATTGCTCACCAGCAGTGCGTGGATGCAATCCTGTTCAGAAACAAATCCCAGCAGATGCCGATTTGCATCGACCACCGGCAGCCCGGAAATGTGATTCTCCAGCAGCGCCTTGACCACTTGAGTCAGCGGCGTTCCGCATCGGATGGGTTCAATATGATTGGACATGACATCAGAAACTCTGAGCGCACTCATGGATAGCCCTTCCCTTTTTTGGATAACCATTTCCTTTTTTGGACAGCTCGGCAGCGTATGCCAACCGAAGTCCTACACTGTAAACATAGGCAATTTGCTCCAAATCCTCCAACTTTCCGAGCCTGTAAGTTTACACATTGCCATATCCGACTAAACTCAGTCAGTTATAACCCTTACGGGTACAACAACATCAACTATGGCAAAAACAGAGGATCCCCATGGAAGCCATTGAAAACATTCTAGGGCAAGTCAACAGTCTGGTCTGGGGCCCACCCATGCTGGTGCTGATTCTGGGTGTCGGCCTGTTTCTGAGCCTCGGCCTGAAACTCATGCCAATACTCAAGCTTGGCGCCGGCATACGCCTGATGTGGAGTGGCCGTAGCGCAACAGGTGCGGAATCGGATGGGGAAATCCCACCATTCCAGGCGTTAATGACGGCGCTCGCGGCAACGGTTGGAACAGGTAACATCGCCGGTGTCGCGACCGCTGTTTTCCTCGGCGGCCCGGGCGCGTTGTTCTGGATGTGGCTAACCGCTCTGGTGGGCATGGCCACCAAGTACTCCGAAGCAGTACTCGCTGTGCGCTTTCGCGAGGTAGATGAGCGCGGCTCTCACGTCGGCGGCCCCATGTATTACATTCGAAACGGTCTTGGCAAAAAATGGGCTTGGCTGGGTGTGCTGTTTGCCATTTTTGCCGCCATCGCAGGGTTTGGCATTGGCAACACCGTGCAAGCCAACTCGGTGGCAGATGTTATGGAAGCCACCTTTGGCCTGCCACACTGGATTTCCGGCATTATTCTGATGGTGATGGTAGGTTTGGTACTCATTGGCGGTATCCGCCGCATCGGTCAGGTAGCCAGCGCCTTGGTTCCTCTCATGGCGGTGTCGTATGTGATCGCCGGCTTGGTTGTACTGGCACTGAACGTTGCTGATATCCCCGCCGCCTTTGCACTGATTTTCGAGCATGCCTTCAGCCCCATCGCCGCCGAAGGTGGTTTTGCTGGTGCAGCGGTTTGGGCCGCCATTCGGTTTGGTGTCGCCCGGGGTGTCTTTTCCAACGAGGCCGGCTTGGGCTCTGCCCCTATCGCGCATGCCGCCGCGCAAACCAAGAACCCGATCAATCAGGGCTTGGTGGCCATGCTGGGTACCTTTATCGACACCATCATTATTTGCACCATCACCGGTTTGGTCATCATCACCTCTGGTGTTTGGACATCCGGCGAATCTGGCGCGGCACTTACCTCCATGGCGTTTTCGAAGGCGCTGCCCGGGGTTGGTGATTATGTAGTGGCCATTGCGCTGGCGGTGTTTGCGTTCACCACCTTACTGGGCTGGTCCTTCTACGGTGAACGCTGTGTCGAGTTTCTGTTCGGTGTGAAAGCCATCGTGCCTTATCGCGTGGTTTGGGTTCTCGCCATTCCTCTTGGCGCAACGGTGAATCTGGGCCTAATCTGGCTGGTGGCCGACACGTTGAACGCTATGATGGCACTGCCCAACCTGATAGCTCTTATCCTCCTCAGCCCAGTGGTGTTCAAGCTGACCAAAGAGCACTTTGAACGGGAAAAGGCGGCGGGGCTGTGATTAGCTCTTGCAATCCCAACATCCGGCACCAATGATTCTCGTATACACTCAACAAATGGATCCGGCAGACTACTTGTCGGAATCTCGAACAACGCTATCAGAAGCAGCATCGAAGGAGAGCGAATATGAGTTTACGTCTAGGCGATACCGCACCGGATTTCGAACAGGACTCCAGCGAAGGCAAAATTTCCTTCCACGAATGGTTAGGTAATGGATGGGGTGTGCTGTTTTCTCACCCGGCAGACTTCACACCTGTGTGCACCACCGAGCTTGGTTTGACTGCAAAGCTCAAAGATGAATTTGCAAAGCGCAACGTGAAAGCCATAGCGCTGAGCGTTGACCCGGTCGATTCCCATCACGAGTGGATCAAGGACATCAACGAAACCCAGGGCTGCGCGGTGAACTTCCCGATTATTGCAGACCATGACAGCAAAGTTGCCGAGCTGTACGACATGATCCACCCTAATGCCGACAGCACGCTTACCGTGCGCTCGCTGTTCGTGATTGATCCGAACAAAAAAGTTCGCCTGATCATCACTTACCCAGCCAGCACCGGCCGTAACTTCAACGAAGTTCTGCGGGTGATCGATTCTCTGCAGCTGACTGACGAACACAAAGTCGCCACCCCGGGCAACTGGGAACGCGGAGGCGACGTAGTGATTGTGCCGTCCCTGCAGGATGAGGACGAAATCAAGAAGCGCTTCCCGAAAGGATACAAAGCGGTGAAGTCTTACCTGCGGATGACACCGGATCCGACAACTAACTGGAGCGGTGACTGATTAACAGCACCAACTTCTGAACTAAAAAAGCCGGGCAGCTTACGCTGCCCGGCTTTTTTATGGCTTTCGTTCTGGTCAGAACGCCGGAACCACCGCACCTTTATACTTTTCCTTGATAAAATCGCGAACTTCATCAGATTTCAGCGCCTTCGCCAACTTCTGCATGGCCTCGCTGTCCTTGTTATCAGGACGGGCAACCAGAATGTTCACATACGGAGAGTCAGAGCCTTCAATGATCAACGCGTCTTCCGTCGGGTTCAGGCCCGCTTCCAGCGCATAGTTGGTGTTGATCAACGCTACATCTACCTGATCGATAATCCGTGGCAATGTTGCAGCTTCCAGCTCTTTGAAATCAAGATTTTTGGGATTATCGGCAATATCACGCGGAGTTGCTGTGATCTTGCTGCCTTCTTTCAGTGTGATCAGTCCGGCTTTCTGAAGCAGGAGCAACGCCCGGCCACCGTTGGTAGGGTCGTTCGGAATGGCAATGACTGCGCCTTCTTTGAGATCATCCAGAGAGTCAATCTTGTTGGAGTAGGCACCAAACGGCTCAACGTGAATGCCGGCAACGGTCACCAGATTGGTGCCACGGCCTTCGTTGAACTCATCCAGGTACGGCTGATGCTGGAAGAAGTTGGCATCCATACGCTTCTGATCCACCTGAACGTTCGGCTGGATATAGTCCGTAAACACCTTCACCTCCAGCTCCACGCCCTGCTCGGCCAGCTTCGGCTTCACAAATTCCAACAGTTCGGCATGGGGTACCGGCGTTGCGGCTACGGACAGCTTCTCAGCGGATACACCGGCGGAGAAAACAGAGACGGCAGCCAGTACTACCAGGGTTTTCTTGAAGTTCATCTAACATTCTCCTGTTAACTGATAATTACTATGAAATCGAATTTCCGCAGAACTCCGGGCCTGTAACTAAACTACTTCCGGCTATAATACAAAACCAGACGATCACCGATCATCTGCAAAATTTGCACAAAAATCACCAGCAAGGCCACGGTAATCACCATTACATCGGTCTGAAACCGTTGATAGCCAAAACGGATCGCCAGATCACCCAGGCCGCCGCCGCCGATAACGCCAGACATAGCCGCGTAAGAGACCAGCGTAATCGCCGTGACTGTAATGCCGGCGATGATGCCCGGAAGGGCCTCCGGCAGCAAGGCGCCGAAAATGATCTGGCGCACGCTGGCCCCCATCGCTTGGGTAGCCTCAATAATGCCTCGGTCGACTTCCCTTAACGAGGTTTCCACCAGCCGGGCAAAAAACGGCGCACCACCCGCCACCAGTGGCGGAATGGCACCCGCCACGCCCAGAGACGTGCCGATCAGCATTACGGTGAACGGTATCATCACAATCAGCAGGATAATGAACGGTACAGAGCGCAGCACGTTCACTACAAATGACAGCACAGCGTAAGCCACCGGTTGTTCCAACAACTGGCGTTTACCGGTCAGAAACAGCAACACACCAATAGGCAGGCCAGCCAGAACACTGAACAGCAGCGACAGACCCACCATCACCAGGGTATCCCAGCTCGCTATGCCAATCTCCGGCCAATCCACGTTACTCAGTAAAGCTTCCATCAGCGCACCACCTCCACGTGAACATCGGCCGCTTCCAGAGCGCTCATGGCAACATCCAGATCACCGCCCACCAGCGATAAAGTCAGCTGGCCATAGGGCGTATCCTTGATGTGGTCAATACGGCCAGAAAGGATACTGAAATCCACCCCGGAGGCCCGCGCCACACTGCCCAACAGTGGCTTGTAGGTGGACTCACCCTTAAACGTCAGGCGCAGAATACGGCCGTTGGACTTTTGCAGATCTTCCTGGTGCTCCTGGCTGTCGATGCTCTCACTCTCGAAGACGAAATCCCGGGTGGTGGGGTGTTTCGGATGCAGGAAGACATCACTCACTGCGCCCATTTCTACCACGCGTCCACCGTCCATCACGGCAACCCGGTCACATACCCGACGCACCACATCCATCTCGTGGGTGATGAGTACGATGGTGAGGCCCAACTCCTTGTTAATCTCGGCCAGCAATCGGAGCACCGACTGGGTCGTTTGCGGATCCAGCGCACTGGTAGCTTCGTCACACAGAAGAATGGTGGGTCTGCAGGCCAGCGCACGGGCAATCCCCACACGCTGCTTTTGGCCACCGGATAACTGGGAAGGGTATTTATCGGCCTGATCCATAAGGCTGACGCGAGCCAGTAGCTCCTGCACACGGTCCCGGATTTTCGCTTTGGAATAGATGCCCGCCAGCTTCATCGGGAAGGCGATGTTGTCCGCAACGGTTTTTGAAGAAAGCAGGTTGAAGTGCTGGAAGATCATGCCGACTTTACGACGGAAGGCACGCAGCTCAGCGGCGTTGTAACGGGTGATATTCTCGTTATCAATCAGAATATTACCGCCGGTTGCTGGTTCCAGCAGGTTGATCAGACGCACCAGGGTGGATTTTCCCGCCCCGGAATGCCCGACAATACCGAACACCTCGCCGGTTTCAATCGTCATATCAGTGGGATGCAACGCGGGGATCGCCCGGCCGCCCACCTGATACGACTTCTGTACCTGGTCAAATACAATCACGATCAGCGCCTTGTGGGTGCAGGATTAAAGCCGGCGATTATAGCGTATTCACCGGCCAAACCCGAACCCACAAATTACCCCTAAAGCTCGTACAGCTTGGCCACGTGCAGAATCGGCCCGGTCGGTTGCCCGGTCTTCGATCCTCCGAGGGGTTCCAGGCTAATGGCGAGGGTACGGCTTTGGGACAGTGCTTGCCTGGCCTTGTCTGTCAGAGTCACCTCATGCAGGCCGCCGACAGGAATGATGCCCAGTGACAAGGGTTGGCCATTCTCTGGCACTATCCAGAGCTCGTAATCCTTGCCGGCCTCGGCGGCGCTGGCGGCGACAGAACGCATCTTCAACAGGTTGTCTTGCCCGGTCTCGCTCACTAACCAGAGCGGATCGCTGGTATCGGCCTGAACAATCGCGCCAGAAAGCTGCGTTTGGGAAACCTCCGTCGATGGCTGTAACAAGACAACAGCCATAACGAGGGCTGCTGCAGTCGCCATCACGCTCCAGCTGGGCCAGAACCAGCGATGGTTTGCTCGAGATTGAGCTTTGCCGCCGTGGCTCTCAACCTGCCATAAACGACGCTCAATAGAGCTCCATACAGAAGACGGCGGTGTCACTTCCTGCACCTCAAGAGATAGCAAGCCGAGCTTTTGCTCCCAAAACCAGACCTCTTCCCGTACTTTCGCAGATTCCATCATCCAGCGTTCAAAGCGTTTGCGTGCAGCCCCATGAAGGGTGCCCAAAACATATTCGGCGGAGAAAATTTCAATGCGTTCGGGTGTCTTTTTCATGGCTCCAGGCACCTCTTCAAAGCCATCAAACCACGGCGAATCCAGCTTTTCACGGTACCCAGCGGGGAGCTCAGCACCTCGGCCAACTCATCGTGCGTAAGGCCTTTGTAATAGGAGAGCAGAATGCTGTCACGCTGCACGTCACTGAGTTCATCCAGACAATCGGTTAGCTGAGCTTCACCAGCGCTGCGGAGCGACTCGTCTAGAGGGCCTTCACGCCCGTCTTCAACGTATTCAAGATGCTCTTCGCCACCGCTGCGGCGAACCTTGCGTGCACGCATCATATCCAGTGTCCGGTAGCGGGCAATGCTCATCATCCAGCCTAGCGGCAGACCCCGATCCGTATGATATTCCCGGGCGCGGTGCCAGATCTGGATAAACGCTTCCTGCAGAGCGTCTTCAGCCAGGTCCCGCTGCCCTGCCAGCTTCAGGCACATCCCAAAAATTCTTGAGGACACGCTCTGATAGAGCTGTTGAAATGCGTCATGGTCCTCACGGGATACAGCCACCAGCAAGCGCATGAGGTCGTTCTGATCACTATCACTTTGAGACATTCCAACTCCATATGGTTAACAGTGATCAATACGCCCTACCTACCCGGCGAGATGCAGACATCACTCTAATTTTTTTTATTGCAACGTGCATCTACATTTTACGGCCGGGCGTATTCTTTTTGTCACACCCACAACAAGACATGTCGAGGAAACGCTATGAACACAATCATTAAACGCTCTGCTCTCGCGGTTGCTGTCGCAGGCGCCTGTCTGAGCGCCGGTCTGAGCCAGGCTTCGAGCCACCGCGAAGCCCCTTTTATCACCGAAATGCCAAAGGTAGACGGTACCGACTTTTACATGTTCCGAAGTTATGAAACCGGTCGGGAAGACTATGTCACCCTGATCGCGAACTACTTGCCCCTGCAGGATGCCTACGGCGGCCCCAACTATTTCGATTTGGATGACGACGCCATTTACGAAATCCACATCGACAACAGCGGCAACGCGCAGGAAAACCTCACGTTCCGCTTCCAGTTCTCAAGCACGTTGAACGACATCCAGTTACCGGTCGGCCCTGCCGGCGACCAGAAAATGGTTTCCGTTCCGCTTAAAAACATTGGCGACGCCACAGACGCTGCCAACGTTCAGCTTAGCCAGGAATATACGGTTTCCGTGATTCGTGGCGATCGCCGCAGTGGCACCGTCGAGACCGCAACCAATGTTTCCACCGGCACCGGCACCTTCGAAAAACCTCTGGATAACATCGGTGGCAATTCGTTTGCCGATTACCAGACCTACGCCAACCAGCATATTTTCCCGATTGCCATTCCCGGCTGTGCCACCAACGGCAAGGTATTTGTAGGTCAGCGCAAGGAAGCCTTCGCGGTAAACCTAGGCGAGATTTTCGACCTGGTCAACACCAACCCCCTCGGCCCACGTGACGGCGAAGGCAAAGGTGATCTGGACGACAAGAACGTGACCTCGTTTGCCCTGGAAGTACCCACCGAATGCCTGACAGGCACGGCCGTTACCAGCATGGACCAGCCCGTTATTGGTGCCTGGACCACCGCCAGTGTGCGCCAGGCGAGAATCATCAACCCCGAGCCAAAGGCGGGCGGCAAAGGTGCCACGGTAGAGGGCGGCGCCTGGACCCAGGTTTCACGCCTCGGCATGCCGCTGGTGAATGAAGTCGTCATCGGCCTCAAGGACAAAGACCTGTTCAACACCAGCGAGCCGATGAACGATAATCAGTTTGCAACCTATGTGACCAACCCGACTCTGCCGGAACTGCTGGAAATACTGTTCAGCGGCGCAGGCGCTGAGGCACCGAATAACTTCCCGCGCACGGATTTGGTGTCTGCCTTCCTGACAGGTGTAGACGGTGTGAACATGCCTGTTGGCGTGCAAGGCTCGGAAATGCTGCGGCTGAACCCGGCTATTGCGGCTACCCCTGCGGCCACGCAAAACGATCTGGGTGTTCTGGGTGGCGACAACGCCGGTTTCCCGAACGGCCGTCGCCCCGTTGATGACGTGGTCGATTCTGCCTTGCAGGTCGTCATGGGCGCCTTGAACCCTGACGCTCCAAACTTCGGAGTACCGTTTACCGACGGCGTCCAGCTTGATGCAAGCGAGCTCCAGGTGGTGTTTCCGTACCTGGCGACCCCGTTGGCCGGCTCACCCAATTCATGAGGAGTGAATGATGAAACTCACTATAAAGTTAGCCGGGGCGAGTTTGGTGGCCTTTGCTCTGACGGGATGCTTCGACGGCTCAAGCAACAACAGTAGCCAGAACGAGCAGCCCCCGATGTCGGTGGATTTTGGAACCTTCGTAAAAGGCGAAATTAATAATCCGGATCCCAATCGGGAACCCACGGCAATTAATGACGTCAACTTCAGTTTTAACGATCAGGATGATCCGAAGGCATTCGATGACCTCCTCAGATAATAAATCTCCACACCGGACCCGACATGCTTCGCTTCCGGTCTTCTTCCTCCCGGCGCTTCGGCGCGGGGGGGCTTTTTGGATTGGGCTTGGCCTGCTTGGCTTGCTGTGTTCGGCAACCGTTGCGGCAGCTCCGAACCCAATTCAAAGCGATTTTGATGACGACGCCGTGCTGGTGACGCTTCCCGCGTCTGCGCCAGCCAGCGATCGTGTTCCTTCCTCACCGGAAGCCATGGCACGGGAAGTTCAACGATTGATTTCCGAGGCTCGCCGCAGTGGCGACCCCCGGTTTCTTGGCTATGCCGAGCGACTCTTCGAGCAACAGGCGGGCCAGGCGTTAACGGATTCTTTGCTAGTGCTAAGGGGAACTCTGGCACAGAGCCTTCATCAGTTTGATGCTGCACGGCAAGACTTCCAGACCGTGCTCCGCCGCTCTGATGTGCCGGCACAAAGAGCTCAGGCGCTGTTAACCCTGGCTAACATCGAGATTGTTCAAGGGAATTATGACCGGGCACAGTCATTCTGTGAGCAGTTAACGGCAGAACGCCCCGGCTTGATCGCGGCGAGTTGTCACGCTCAGGTGGCCGCGCGCACCGGAGCCGCCAAAGCTGCTTACGACAAGTTGGCTGCCACAACCCGATCCATGAACAACGTAAACATCCAAGACTACCTTTGGGTCCAAGGCACGCTGGGAGACATTGCGGCACAGTTGGGCCAAAGCTCTGCGGCTGGGCACTGGCAGCAAGTACTGAGTCAGGACCCGGACGATTTATACACCCGGGCACAACTGGCAGACTGGTACGTTCAAAATGAAAAGCCCGAGCAGGCTCTGGTCGTCACTGAAGGTTATGAAGCCATAGATAATCTGGCGGTCATCCGCGCCATTGCAATGCGTCGCGTAAACCATCCAGACGCAACGGTGCTAGCTTCCCGATTGCGAGAGCGGTTTGAAGAAGCCTTGTGGCGCGGCTCTATGTTGCACCAGCGCGACCTGGCCCGCTTCGAGTTGGACATCGAGCAGCGGCCAAAGGATTCCCTTGAGCACGCCATAGCAAATTGGGCATCACAGCGTGAACCCCTGGATACTCGCCTGGCGCTCAGGGCCGCTATTGCTGCGCAAGACAACACAGCGCTGGGCCAGTTACGAGACTGGCTCAAACAGCAGAATCAAGCTGATGCCCGCTACCCGGAGGAGTCGTGATGCTAGCCAAACAGCTTTTGGCCATGGTGGCCATGCTGGCTTTCGCAGGCTCGGTCCTGGCCCACAAAGCCAGTGACAGCTTTCTCTACGTGGATATGGATGCCTCCGAGGTGCGAATCGACATAGCCTTGCGGGACCTGGCCCTGCTGGTCCCCCTGGACTCTAACGGCGACCAGAAGGTCACGGGCCAGGAACTGCGCGCCCAGCGGAATTTGGCCACGCAAGCCATTGAAAGCGCAATTACTCTGACCAATGAGCAGGGCGCCTGCAACATCAGGGGACAGGCGTGGGGCCTGAGCGCCCACAGCGATGGCCCCTATCTCGCAACCCGCTATCGTGTTGATTGCCCCAACGGAAAGCTTCCAGATCAGATTGAGTACACTCTGTTGTTCGATCGGGACAGCCTGCACCGAGGGCTGGTTCAGATCACATCAGGAGAAACCCGATCGCTCACGGTGCTCTCTCCCGACCAGCCGGTTGTTGATCTTACCGGAGGTTCGATAGGGCCATGGAGCACCTTCGGAACGTTTCTTTATGAAGGTATTTTCCATTTGCTGATCGGGCTTGATCACATGCTGTTTCTTCTGGTGCTGGTATTGCCGGCCACGTTGATCACTCGCCAGCAGAAGGATCAGGGCACAGACCGGTCATTAAAATCACGGTTGCTGCAGTTAACGGGCATTGTGACTGCCTTCACGGTGGCCCACTCGATCACTTTGGCACTCTCAGCGCTGGACATTGTCAGGCTCCCTATTGCCTGGGTTGAAACCGTGATCGCGCTTTCCATCGCCGCAGCGGCACTCAACGTGGCCTGGCCCTTTCTGGGTCGGAAAACCTGGAAGCTGGCGTTCGCGTTCGGGCTGGTACATGGCTTCGGCTTTGCCAGCGTGTTGGGCGACCTCACTGGCGGCGTGTCCAACTTGGCCGTTGCGCTTGCGGGCTTTAATCTGGGAGTGGAGTTCGGGCAACTGGGCCTGCTGATCGTCGGCTTCCCGCTGCTCTATGCCTTGGCGCACGTCAAAGCGTATCAACGGATTGTGGTGCCGTTGGTTCTCATGGGCGTTGGCATCGTAAGCCTGATGTGGGTAGTAGAAAGGGCGGGCTCTATTTAGATAGAGGTACTATTACTGAAATCCAGTGCGGCCGGGCACCAAGAGCCCGACCGCACTGGTTTAGATTTTCAGATCAATGCAGTGCCCGCAACTGACGCGGATACAGCGCAGCGCTTACTTCAGGTTCTTCCAGAAGGTCGGCAAGTTCAAGGTCCACATCACTCTCTTCACCGTGCTCCGGCAAGGGCTCAAACAGTGTGCTGAGCCAGGATGCAATCGACGGCTCTTCATCGCGCTTGTAATCGGTAGACAACGCTTTGATACGTCGAAAGCCGATGATGCGCTGATGCTTTGGATCCCGGATCTGTTCAAATCCACGCCAGTACACGTGATCCCGGGTATGGAGCTGCACAAACAACGTATCTATCGGCTCGTTTGATTCGTCCTCGGCGCTGTCTGCCAAGGTTTCAGCCGAGGCTTCAACGCTGCCCTCCTCTGCAGTTTCTGTTTTTTTCTGACGGATGGTTGTCCAGGCGGGATAGAGAACCGCCACAGCGTCCGCTTCAACATGCTCGCGGGCAGCGCGGAGAATCAATCCCCAGCGTGCCTTGTCGGCATCGGTTTCAAGTGAGTTGATGGGCAGGTCATAACTTTGTTCGCTGGCCAGAACAATCGCCATCATCGGGGCGTCGAGCTCCCCCATGGCTTCTGCCTGTGCTACTGATACCAGTTCTTCGATTGCCATCGGTTGGTTCATAATACGCTCGCCTCCTCGATGCCATCAGGGTGTATCAGGAAGTAGGTCTCCCTGATACACAGCATAGCCTGTTAAGCATACAAAGATAAACGTGGGCGTAAAGGCAACGGATCACATCTCTTCACAAGCTTGTGGCCGAAAACGCATTGTCGAGCCGCTCGTAATAGCCAAACCAGGGGGCGGCTTCTTCAAGCTGTGCCGCCAGTTGCAGCAATACGTCCTCACCACCATGCGGTGCACCCAGCTGCACGCCGACCGGAAGCCCCCCGGCTGTCCAGTGCATGGGCACCGACATGGCCGGCGTGCCCGTGAGGTTGGCAAGCTGAGTAAAGGGCGTGCGGGCAAGACTCTCCATCGCCATCTGGTCCACTTGGCCGCTGCGGTGCACCATTCTCCCGGCTTTGAAAGTCAGCATCAGCTTTGCTGCCAGCTTCAGGTGAGCCGGAGTCTCCAGCTCACCGATACGGGCTGGTAACTGGCCGGTGGTGGGGCAGAGGTACAGATCGTATCCTCCGAAGAACGCTCCCAGCGCCCGGGCGAACTCATTCCATTGCTGACGCCGAAGCACGTAATCTGACAGCGGCATGGTATTACCCAGCATGCCAATCAGGCGGGTATCCAGCTCAAAGTCGCTATCTGTTGCACCAAACTGGCCTTTGGCTTTCGCTATCATGGCGGACACCTCACCAAAATAAAGGCCAAGGTAGCAGCGTGCCAACGCCATGCCATCGAATTCCGGCCGGGCATACTCAACCTTGTGCCCCAGGTTTTCCAGTATCCGCGCCGTTTCCTCAACCGCAGCAACGCACTCGGGAGCCACCGCAGTGTCGTAAGGAGACGACGTGAACACGCCAATCTTCAGGCTGCGCAGCGGTTTCTGCATCAGATCTGCATAAGCAGAGCCAGGCGCGGGGATAACAAACGGATCGCCGGAGGCAGGGCCGCTGAGCACATCCAGCATGGCAGCGCTGTCGCGCACGGTGCGAGTGACCACATGATCTGAGGAGGCACCAGTCCAGGATTCGCCCATCAGGGGCCCGCTGGAGATGCGTCCGCGCGATGGCTTGAGGCCAAACAGCCCGTTATAAGCTGCGGGTATGCGGATCGACCCACCACCGTCATTGGCGCCGGCCATAGGTACAATACCGGCGGCGGTGGCAGCACCGGAGCCACCGCTTGAGCCTCCGGGGGTGAGGCCCGTATTCCAGGGGTTGCGCGACGGCCCCCAAAGTTCGGATTCCGTGATGGCCTTGAGACCAAATTCCGGTGTTGCTGTCCGCCCCAGAAAGACCAACCCACCCTCACGGGCGCGGCGCACAAACTCGGAATCCTGTGCTGCAATGTTGGTTTTAAAGCCGCGGCTGCCATAGGTACACGGCTGGCCAGCCTGCTCCTGCGCCAGATCCTTTAGCAGCAAAGGAACACCGGCGAACGCGCCTTGCTCAGGAAAATCCTGGGCCAGAGCTTCGGAGAACTGGGGAAAGCAGATCGCGTTAAGAGAACCATTAACAGAGGTTGCCCGTTCCACCGCAGCCTCGCATACTTCCCGGGAGGTCACTTCGCCACGGCGTATGAGATCCGCCAGGGCGATGGCGTCATAACGAAGATACTCAGATTGCTTCATAACGGCTTCCATTTGTTATTGTGGTACCCGGAACATCACGGACATATCGTTTATGAACAGAAGATTCGCAAGCTTACGACAGCTTGTTCTGATTTTCATCCTGACCGTCATCGCGCCTTTCCCCGCGCAGGCGGAGGAAGACGGCGCAACGGATGAAACTGCAGAAACGGCAGGCTGGACGGCCATTGTGCGGGACTCGCCTTACTGGGTCAGCCAGGGCGTTTACCAGAACATCCTGACCATTCGCCGCTGGGTACTGAAGGAGACTGGCTATTGTTCCAGCCCTGAACGCCACATTCTGTTCGATATGCGAGGCCAGTTTTTGGGCTGGATCAGCAACGGCGCCGACCGGGCAACAACCCAGAAGCGCCTGAACGATACCCGGCAATCGCTGCACGAAAAAGGGCTCACCGAGGAGTGGATTGCCGGTGACGCTGATACGAAGGGCTATCCGTTTGCTCTGGCCTGCGACCAGCCCCACGTAAATCTGGACCTTGCCGTTGGCCGTTATCTGGGCACCCGAGCCAGAGATCGCGTATGGGGCGCCTGGGACGATCTCTCCTTCGCAACCCTCGAACAGCCAGGTTCTCTTCACGATGCACTGATGTATATCGTTCAGCGGCGGAGCGAGCAAAACCGCTTTGCACTGCCAGCGGTTTTGCCCAGATATCTGGCTGGGCAAATTCTGATTGAAAGCGGTGGGCAGGCAAGAGCACATTCCCGCGCGAACGCCAAGGGCATTCTCCAGCTTTCGCCTTCCGCGCTGAAAGACTGCCAGATCAAACCGCAGAACTATTGGCACCGATTGGCGCAGATTGATTGCGCGCTGCGCCTGATGCAACAGAATGCCCGCAATCTGCAGCCAGTCTTTGAGAAACGTTTTGGCCACCTGTCAGAAGACAAACGCAATGAGCTGTTCGTGCTGTTGCTAGTTCAGGCATACCACGGTGGCGCAAGCCGTGTTCAGGCGCTTCTTGATGGCGAGACACTGGCGAAACCAGCCGCGTACTTTGCAGCCAATCACGAGCGTTTTACCGCAGGCGATATCGCGTTTGGCATGGTGTTTCACAACCTGGGCCGGGACAGGCTGGGGCTGGCCTCACTGTATTACGTAGCCGATGTGCAATTGGCAACAGAGGCACTGTGTCGAACAGCCAAACTGAAATCCACGGAGTTTTGTGCGTGGAAATAGCTCTACTTCCAGAGAGCCTGAGCTTGTCGGTAGCACTTTTCCTGCTGGGCAGCTCGATTATTACGTCGATGATTACTGCTAGCTTGGGCGCCGGCGGGGGTGTTCTACTGCTTTTGCTGATGGCGTCCTGGATGCCGGCAGCGGCGATTATTCCCGTGCACGGCATGATACAGCTGGGCTCCAACAGTGGCCGGGCAATGCTGACGTGGAAGCATATCGACTGGCGAGTGATCGCAGCTTTCGCACCCGGCGTTATCGTAGGCGCGGCGGCAGGAGCCTGGTTGCTGGTAAGCCTGCCAGCCTATCTATGGCAACTAACAATTGCCTTATTTGTACTCTACCTATGCTGGGGCCCGGCGCTACCCAAAAGCGCGGTTGGCCCGGTCGGTATTTTCATAGCATCCGCAGCAACCAGCTTTGTCAGTCTGTTTGTAGGCGCCAGCGGTCCACTGGTGGCGGCATTCATAAAACAAATTCATATAGACCGGTTCCGCACGGTCGCAACGTTTGCCACCGCTATGATTCTACAGCACGCACCCAAAGCCTTGGTGTTCGGTGTGACTGGTTTTGTTTTTGCGCATTGGCTGCCGTTTATTCTAGCCATGATCGCCTGTGGTTTTGCTGGCACCTGGATAGGCCTGCGTCTTCTGAACTCACTCGATAACCACTGGTTCAGCAAAGCATTCAACCTGGTTCTGACCCTCCTCGCTCTGCGTTTGCTGTGGCAAGCCAGCCTAACGGCAGACTGGTGGGTCTGAACGCTCCGGTTATTGCTCTGGTGCAGGCATCACTACAACCCGGTTGCGGCCTTTGGATTTCGCAACATAGGTGCCTTCGTCCGCCCGGGCGACCACATCTTTAGGTTCGCGGTCGCCGGCTATCAACTCCGTTATACCAATACTCGCCGTAACTCCAAACATTCGGCCGTCCTGTTCTAGTTCGAGTGATTCAACACCGGCGCGGATACGTTCCGAAAGAGTCTCGGCCCGCTCTATACCACAGGCGGGCAGAATAATGCCGAACTCGTCGCCCCCCAGCCGGGCAACAGTATCAGACTGACGTACAGACTCCTTGAACAGATCGGAAAGGCGCCGGAGCAGTTCATCACCGAGCAGGTGCCCGCCCTCATCATTCACCGGTTTAAAGTGGTCGAGGTCGATCAGCATCAGCACAGAGCTCACTTCCTGACGCGCCGCTTCATCGAGACATTTATTCAGCGACACCGTAAAGGCACGACGGTTCAGTAGTTGCGTCAGGCTGTCGTGCGTTGCCTCCCAAGACAACCGCTCTTCCTCGCGCCTGCGATCGGTGTCATCCCGGAGCACAAACACCAGCCGCTCGTTCTCCCGACCCTGGCGGATGTGAATCATGCTGAGATCCACATCAAAAACAGCGCTACTACGATTGCGGAGGGTAACGTAAAGGCTGTCGAGGTCATCCCGGCCAAGAAACCACTCATGGGTGAGCGCCTGATCTTCGTGATCAATGCTGATCAGCTCAAAGACGTTTTTATCGAGGTATTCCCCGTCAGCACCCAGGAAGCGGCCCGCTGCGTGATTTGCGTAACGGATAACGCCGCCTGTATCCGCCATCAGCACACCGTCCTGCATCACGCCGAGTATGTTTTCCGCTCTTTGCTGCTCGTCCCGTAGCGCTTCCTCTACTTCCAGCTCGTGAGAAATATCCTGCACAACCGTGATGGTACCCATGACCTTTTCCGGGGTTTCAAGGGTCGCCGTCATTACCTGACACCAAACCGGACGGCCGGTGCTCGGCCCTTGCAGCCGTATGCGATCACGGAATATTTCCTGTTGTGCAAGGGACTTCCGCCAGCCCTCGACAGCGGCTTCGCGGTCATCAGCCGAGACGCAGTCGACCAGGTGTGTACCACCAAGTTCGGCCAGTTTCCGGTCGATAATGCTTTCAAATACAGGGTTCACAAACTCGATACGACCAAGAACATCGGCCTGCACAATGCCGATAGGCGCACCCCGGGTCAACGAACGGAAAAATGCCTCCCGCTCCGCCAAAGAGCTCAGAACGTCGTCACGTTCATCCATCACCATATTGAATATGTCCGCTACCTGGCGAATTTCAGAACCACCCGATCCACCCACAGGGTTGCTCCGCACACCCAGGTGGCGTTCGTGCACCTGTTGCCCCAATTCCTGCAACGGTGCCATCAAGCGGCGGAAGCGCCACATAACACCGGGAACAATCAGCAGAATCACTGCCAGTAATATCCAGAGGAACGCGTCTTTCATGCGAGTGGCGGGAGCATAGGCTTCACGGGCCGGCCAGACCCCGGCCACAAACCAGGGCGTCTCAGACATTTGCTGCACCGACAGAATAATACGCTCACCGTCGCTATTGCGGGTCTGGGCCGTGCCCTCAAAGCCACCCATGGCGTCCTGAAGCATTGGGTTAACGCCTTTTACCGGCTGCATGACCTCGCCAGTGCGACCATGGGCAAGAACGATACCGCTGCGGGTTACGATGGCCAGATAACCGGTTTTACCAATGCGGATACGGGAGAGCTCCTCAATGAGATGTTTACCTGCGAGAGAAATCGCGCCTCCGAGCATGCCGATAAAGCGCTGCTGGTGATCAAATACAGGAACGGCCACCATCACAGCGGGCCGGCCCTCATGGTTCGAGCGATAGGGTTCGCTGATGTGGGGCGTTAATTGCCCCGAGGCATGGCGGAAATAGGCGCGGCTGCTGACATCCAGCCCGGTCATATTTAAAGACTCAGGGTACTCAGCGAGGATCTTGCCTTGCGCATCAATCAGATAAACGCCATCGAACAAGTGCTGTAATGCGGTCTGACGGCGCATCAGTACTTTCGCACGCACCTCGAAAGCCGTCTCGCTCATGGTGAACCCTTGCGCGACATGGGTGAGCGCTCCCAAGCGCTGTGACAGCTTGTCGTCCAGCTCGCCGGCAACCAACTGGGCAATGGTGGCCACCTGATTCTCTGCCTGCTGCTCGAGCTCCGACCGGCTGAGAAGTGAACCCGCAAGCGCAACCAAAAGCGCTGTTAGAACAGCAATACCTATAACGAAAAGCACCGCCCTATTAACCAGGCTGCCTAACCACCGGCCAATCAGCACAGCTGAGTTACTCCGTTCTGCAGGGATTGCATGTAAATGGTACAGCCTCCGGTTTCCAATCAGGTTATTTGTAAAAAATGCATGGAACAGCGACATAAATTCTAACAGAGGCTCGCGCCATGACAGATTACATACTTGCAAACACAATGATAATCGTTATGATTTGTATCAAACTTCAGTAAAAGTGATAACTGGCATGAGTGATTTCTTGGCGCCCTTCAGCTCTACGCTGACAGATGGTCCCCTCCAGCAACTGTTAGCCATGGGTGGCCCGGTGATGATGGTTCTGCTTGTAATGGCGGTTCTGGGCCTTATTACGTTTATCTACCTGATACTCGCCGGCGCGCTTTATGCACCTAGGTTGTCCAGAAAACTTAAAAGCACTATTACACTTTGGCAACAGAACCCCTCCGGCGTGAACCCACAAGCAATTCGTCAGCAGGCCAGCCGGTGGGCAAAACTAAACCCTCTGCAAAATGTGGTAACCAACACCATTGAGGCACTTCAAAACAATCAGGACAATCGGCAGGTTCGCGAGACCGCTGCACGGGATGCTCAGCAAGGGCTTGAGCCCTTTGAAGCCCCCCTCAAAATCATTGAAGTGATCGCTGCTCTTGCGCCTTTGCTTGGCCTGCTAGGTACCGTTCTTGGCATGATGGAAGCTTTCAGTGCTATGGCTGCCACAGAAGGCCGCGCCAATGCATCGCAGTTAAGTGGTGGCATCTACGAGGCACTGACCACCACCGCGGCTGGCCTTGTAGTCGCCATTCCATTCGCGGCTCTGGCAGCCTGGATCGAATTCCGGTTGCGTCGGATCCACAAAGTCGTTAACAGCACCTTGGTGTCTGTACTGACCGTGACGCCGGAAGCCTCTTCCCAACAGCATTTCGCCCATGCAACTGGTTGAACCCAGGCCCAACCGGCCCATCCCGATCCGCATTACGCCACTGATTGATGTGGTGTTCATTCTGCTTGTGTTTTTTATGCTCACCAGCCGGCTAATGCCGGTGGATCATCTGGAGCTGGCCAACAGTACTGAAAGCCGCAGCACGGTAACAGGTGAGCCTCTACCCTTGCTGACAATCACCCAAGGGGGGGGCGTAACATGGCAGGAACTCACTCTGCCAGTCGGCCAGTTGCTACCAGAACTCCGCAGTGCAGGCATTTCTGAGGTTAACCTCACTACCGCTCCAGATGCCCAACTAAGCCTGTTCACAGCCACCCTGGGTGAGCTGTCCCGCAATGGCATCCAAACCCACTGGAAACGTGCAACCGAAGAAACTCCATGACCGAACTGATTCCATCTCCCTCCACCTCCGGCAAGTCTTTGATGGAGCGGGTAGAGGATGCACTCCTGCCACTTATTAACCTGGTTTTCTTGCTCCTGATGTTTTTCATCGTGGCCGGCCAGCTTGCTGACGACCCCTTGCCCGACCTGCCGGCTACGCCTCCGAGCGCCGAGCAACAGTCGCCTCATGCCGACCTGTTAGTGGATTCTGAGGGTAACTGGCGAATAAGCGGCGAAACACTTGATGCGCAGACTCTTCTTAAGCGGCTGCCAGAACCGGACGCACAGAGTCCACTGAAAATTGCTGCAGCCAGCAGCATTTCCATGGCCAACCTTGAAAGTCTTTTACGCACATTGGAACAGGGCGGTTACGAAGAAATCCTGCTGCTTACGGAGCCTGACACGTGAAGGACACCGGAAGGCTTGCCCGCCTAGGCCTACTGGCAATTGCCGTCGTTCTGAGTGCAGGGATTCTTATGGCTGCCGCGCCAGAGAAACCCATCGAAATCAACCAGCTTGGCAATGCGGCCATCAGTACAGCACCGGCTATCAAAATCTCGCTCGCGGGCAAGGCAGCGCCGGCGCCTGCAGAGAAAGCAAAGCCCGAAACAAAACCAGAGCCAGAGCCAGAGCCAGAGCCAGAGCCAGAGCCAGAGCCAGAGCCAGAGCCAGAGCCAGAGCCAGAGCCAGAGCCAGAAACGGTAGCGGAAGCCGAGGAGCAAACAGACAGCTCTCCAGCAGAGGCTTCAGCCAGCGACACGTCAGAGCCGGCGCCCGAAAACGGGGACTCCCAGTCACAGTCTTCAGTGCCACTGCAGAATGCTGGCAATCCGTCAGCCGTTGACGATTACCTGGCAAGGCTGAGCAGGCACCTTTCCCGGTTTTACGATTACCCCCGCCGGGCCCGCAGGCTGGGGCAGGAAGGAGCTCCAGTTATAACCTTCGAGTTCCGCCGGGACGGCTCCCTTGTCGGTAACAGCCTGCGCACAAAGTCCGGCCATCCGCTGTTGGATGAAGCTGCCCTTGTCATGCTCGAGCAAGCGGCTCCGTTACCCCCCGTGCCCGATGACATGTCAGGCCGCACCTTTAGCTACGCACTGCCGGTCAGATTCAGCCTGCGCTGAAACCTGCTGGCCGGGCAAATTTTCGCCCGGCCAGCAATTCCTCGCTCAGAACCCGGGCACAAGCTTGCCCGCCACGGCTAAACATTCTCAGAAAAACCCTTTACTTATTGTTTTATATGTACTTTATAAACCTGGCACGGGCTTTGTGTATATCTTGTCGTCCAGGGAAGACCCAAGGATATTTACTCATTCAAACGTCACGGAGCAGACTATGCCAACTCCTTGTTATATCGCTATCGAAGGCAAGACCCAGGGTAACATCACCGCTGGTGCATTCACTTCCGATTCCGTAGGCAACATCTACGTTGAAGGCCACGAAGACGAAGTGCTGGTTCAGGAATTCAGCCACGTTGTCACCGTTCCTACAGATCCACAGTCCGGCCAGCCTTCCGGTCAGCGTGTACACAAGCCATTCAAGTTCACATCCGCACTGAACAAAGCTACACCGCTGATGTACAACGCTCTGGCTTCCGGCGAAATGCTGCCCAAGGTTGAGCTGAAGTGGTACCGCACCTCTGTAGAGGGCAAGCAAGAGCACTTCTTCTCCACCATCCTGGAAGATGCCACCATCATCGACATCAACTGCAACATGCCACACTGCCAGGACACCGCCAGTGCTGACTTCACGCAGCTGGTTACCGTTTCCGTGTCCTATCGCAAAGTGACCTGGGAACACACTGTTGCCGGTACTTCCGGTGCAGATGACTGGCGCTCGCCAATCGAGGCCTAAAAAAACGAAGCCTCGCACATAAAGAAAGCTGCGGCCAAGCTGCAGCTTTCTTTTGTCGTTTGGATCGACTAAAAAGGCTGGTTAAGTATCGGTGATAATTCACGTGAAAAATGGTTTTTTTGATGCGATCATGGCATCGTTGAACATCAGCTAACGGTTCATCTCTGGCCTGTATTCACACTCCTCTGAGCACAAACCGCTCCTCTTGACCACCATGACTATACCCAGAACACAGGCGCAGAATATAGGTAAGCTGATGTGCGAGGTTACACAAAGTATCCTCTGGCAACCTGCTGCGGAATGGGTTCAGGAGCGGGCTTCCGGCAGCACTCTGGTGTGCCGTGTAGGCTCTGGCCAAGCCACCTATCACCGCTTTGATCCGCAGTACAAACAGCATCAGATTACCTACGGACTTCGCATGATTCAGGCCAAACACCAGCCCAATACGGCCAGTGGCTGGCTCTCCAGCCGGGAGATCCACAAGCGGGGTTATTTCGACGGTGAGCTGAGCACACTAAACTTGTTGGCGCACACCTGCTGTCACGAATTCGCACACCTGTTACAACACAGTGCCGGCCAGAGATACCGCGGCTCGGTTCACAACCGGCATTTCTATAATATTCTTGATGAGCTACATGAAAGTGGTCGTGCAGACGCCGCCCGGGAGGCACTGGCGAAGCAGGCCAGCGAGTACCAGATCCCGTTGTCCAGCGTACCTTTCCAGCTTCCCGATCCGACACTCCAGCCTTCGCCCTGGCAAGTGGAGGACACGGTTGTTTTTGGCTCCGACACTCGGGAATTTCACGGAGAGATCGTCCGGGTCAACCGGAAAACGTGCACCGTGGACGGGACTGGCAAATTCAGAGGTCGGCGCTACCGCGTCCCCATATCAATGCTGCGCAGGACCCACTGACACAAAATTCAGGACACTGCCTACCCGGTTTCTATAAGCTCGTGCTGCAACAGCTCACGAATTTCGGGAACACAGGAACCACAGTTGGTGCCACACTTCAGGGTTTGCCCCAACGCCTCAACCGTCAGCTGGCCTCCACGAATGGCATTAACAATCTGGCGATCACCCACCTGGAAGCAGCTACACACCAGCGCACCGATCTCTTCTGTTTCTACAGATCGGCCAGCAAGCAAACACAGCCGCTGATCCGGGCTCAGCCGGTCAGCCGCGAAGCATTGATCCAACCAGGCCAGATCCGGCAACAGATCAACGTCACTATCTACCAGAAGAACGGCGTCCAGCCGACCATCAACCACCCGCGCCGCCCGAAATCGCCCTTGCGTCGAATCCGCCATGATCAGCTGTGGCTCTCCTGCCAACCAGCTACTCGCTTCACGCTTCCAGTCCACCGTCTGGCTGCCAGCCAGCCACCAGCTATCACTATGGCCCAGCGGCTGGTGGCACCAATAATCACACAACCCTGCCAGTTCCCGGAGCTCGCCAACTGGACTGCGCCGCATCAGCCGGGCTTGCCACCGACAGGCAAGTCGGCGAAGGCTGGCAACACCGTGCTTGCTCTCCGGCTGCCCGGAAATCGGATCAGCTACAGGTGCGATCAAATTCGTCGCCACGCTTTGTGAGGCAAAGCGCCCGCTCCAGTGAATCGGTATGAACACCTCCCCGGGTCGCTGATCTGATGTCACTCGGGCCCGACCAATAAAAGGCTCAGGCCCGGCGCCGGTAAGCTGGCACAACGCCCCCTCGCAAACACCGAAGCGGAGCGCGTCGTCTGGATGAATCTCAACGAACGGCTCCTGGCGGTGTGTCAGAAGCCGGGAGGCCAGTGCAGTCCGCGTCATGGTGTGCCATTGGTCACGAATCCGGCCGGTATTGACCACGAGAGGGTAGCGATGGGTGACGGTCTGGCGGGGCAGCCCGGCATGTATGGGCACCAACCGGGCCCGTCCGTCGTCCGTGGCAAAATGCCCCTCAGAGAACAGCCGGGGTGTGCCGGTTACAACACCGGCCTCATCCAGGGTGACGGGCCATTGGATCGGCTCCAGCTGGTTATAGCGAGCCTCTGTCAATTGACCCAGTGCTCCTATATCGAACACCTGACGGCCATCACTGGCCCTGCAAGCGAGGGCTGAGAGCGCCGCATGTTCCCGGAAAATATCCGCAGGACTCTGATGCTGAAAGGCCCTGGCATACCCAAGCTCGCACGCAACCGAAGTCAATATCCGCCAATCCGGCCAAGCCTCCGTGGGTAAAGGCAGGAAGGATCGCTGGCGGGAAATGCAGCGCTCCGAGTTGGTTACAGTGCCGTCTTTTTCGCCCCAGCCGGCCGCCGGTAGCAAAATATCGGCAAAAGCCGTGGTATCCGTATTCGCCATGCAGTCAGACACGATCACCGTCGGGCAACCCGCCAACGCCTCACAAACCCGCGCCGAATCTGGCAGGCTAACCGCAGGATTGGTACCCATAATCCAGAGTACCTTGATATCACCGCGATGCACGGCTTCAAACAGATCAACGGCCTTCAGCCCGGGCGCCTCCGGAAGGCGATCCGTGCCCCAGAATCCAGACAGCCGCTCACGGGCACCCGGAGTATCGTAATCCATATGTGCGGCCAGGGTATTCGCCAGGCCACCGACTTCCCGCCCACCCATGGCATTGGGCTGACCGGTCAGAGAGAAAGGGCTGGCGCCCGGCAGACCAACGCGCCCCGTGGCCAGGTGGCAGTTGATAATGGCGTTGCACTTGTCAGTGCCGGTTACCGCCTGATTAATCCCCTGAGAAAAGGCTGTCACAGTTCGGGGGGTGTCGGCATACCAGCGGTAAAATTTCTCGACGTCATCCTCGTCAAGATCACATTGGGCCGCAACCGAAGCCACCGACGGCGCAACCTCCTGTGCACATGCCAGGGTCTCTTCAAAACCGTTACAGTGTTCCGCGATGTATCCCTGATTTGTCGCTTCGTTTTGCGCCAACCACACCAGCAAACCGTTAAACAGAATGGTGTCAGTACCCGGTTTCAGTTTGAGGTGCAGATCCGCAAGCTCTGCGGTGGCGGTTCGGCGGGGATCTATAACCACCACCCGACGACCGGCCCGTTGCGAAGCTTGCATACGCTGGTAGAGAACGGGGTGGGCCCAGGCGGCGTTGCTGCCTGCCAGCACCAGAAGGTCCGCGAGCTCAAGGTCGTCATAACACCCGGGGACGCAATCCTCGCCAAAAGCCCGTTTGTGAGCTGCCACCGCCGAGGACATACAAAGGCGGGAGTTGGTATCCACATGGGGCGTGCCAATGAAACCCTTCGCGAGTTTGTTGGCGACATAATAATCCTCGGTCAGCAGCTGGCCCGACAGGTAGAAGGCCACCGATCCCGGACCGTACTGAGCGACCGAATCACGAATAGCGCTGGACACCGCGGCAAGAGCCTCTGGCCAGCTTCGATCCTCACCTGCTACCCGGGGCCTCAACAGCCTTCCGTTGGGCACCAGGGTTTCATGCAACGCAGAGCCTTTCACACATAGCCGGCCTCGATTAGCCGGGTGACTCTCATCGCCGGTCACTTTGGAAGGTGTGGCCACCACACCACAACCTACACCACAATAAGGGCAAGTGGTCTGTGTGCTGGAAGCCGGTTTGACCTTGAAATCCACGCTACGTCCTCTTTAGCTGTATTTGATGACTGTTCAGTTGAATACCCAGGGCAAACTGCAATAACAGGGCCAGCGCAGCCCCAAAGCCTTGAGAATGACCCGTGAACGCGGCGTATAGCGCCCGCCACCCAATGATTAACCTGCGACAGGGATTAACCTGGTGTGAGCCAGTCGTTTCACAATGGTGCAAAAGACAGCCAACCTGCACTAAAGCAAGCCGGAAAGACCTGTCAAAAGCATCCTGTGGAACTGAACCTCCCCCCTTACGTATTGTTTTAAAATACTTTTTTATCACTGGCACAGGCTGTGCAACCTCTGATTTGAAATTCGAGATCACGCAGAGTTAAACGCAGAGTAACCAGGCATAGGCGCCTGCCTTCCGGCAACGGAGGGTAGGCGCTTTTTTTTGCCGGGAAGAACGTAACGAGGTAAAGAACCATGAAAACATCCCTGAAAATCGTCACCGGAACATTCAAACAGCTAGCCGGACTGGCCGCTGCGATCTCCCTGATGACCAACGCCGGCATAGCTCAGGCAGCGATTGGTGCGCCCGAGAAACCGGACCTGAAACTTGGCTTCATCAAGCTGACGGACATGGCGCCGCTGGCAGTCGCCTGGGAACAGGGGTTCTTTATGGACGAAGGCCTGTTTGTCGAACTGGAAGCCCAGGCCAACTGGAAGGTCCTGCTGAACCGCGTTATCACCGGCGAGCTGGACGGCGCCCACATGCTGGCGGGCCAGCCCCTCGGTGCCTCCATTGGTTATGGCACACAGGCCGATATTATTACCGCGTTCAGCATGGATCTGAACGGCAACGGCATCACCGTCTCCAACGAGGTCTGGGAGACCATGAGCCAGCACATTCCGAAGCAGGGTGGAAAACCGGTGCATCCAATCAGCGCAAGTGCGCTGAAACCGGTGGTGGAGCAATCCCATGCGAAGGGCGAGCGCTTTCGCATGGGCATGGTGTTCCCGGTCTCGACCCACAATTACGAATTACGTTACTGGTTGGCGGCTGGCGGTCTGAACCCCGGCTACTACGCGCCCCAGCGAGGTGACACCAGCGGCACCCTGAAAGCCGACGTGCACCTGTCTGTCACCCCGCCGCCACAGATGCCCTCCACCATGGAAGCCGGCACCATTCAGGGCTACTGCGTGGGCGAACCCTGGAACCAGCAAGCCGTGTTCAAAGGCATCGGGGTTCCTGTGATCACCGATTACGAGATCTGGCCTAACAACCCGGAGAAGGTATTCGGCGTTACCCGATCCTGGGCCGAAGAAAACCCCAACACCCATCTGCACCTGCTGCGTGCGTTGATTCGCGCCGCCCACTGGCTGGATGAGGACAACAACGCCAACAGGGCAGAGGCCGTGGAGATCCTGGCTCGCCCGAGCTACGTGGGCGCCGATGCAGAGGTCATCGCCAACTCCATGACTGGCACCTTCGAGTATGAGAAGGGCGATATCCGCGAAGTGCCCGATTTCAACGTGTTCTTCCGCTATCACGCTACTTATCCGTACCCGTCCGATGCCATCTGGTATCTCTCGCAGATGCGTCGTTGGGGCCAGATTCCTGAGGCAAAACCGGACGACTGGTATATGAAAACTGCCGCACAGGTCTACCGCGGAGATATCTATGCCAAAGCGGCCAAGTCCTTGATAGACGACGGCTTGATGAAGGCCGAGGATTTTCCCGACTTCAGCCAGGAGAATTTTACCCGCCCGGACCAGGGTGAACTGATTGATGGCGTCACCTTCACGCCACGCCAGCCCAACGCCTACATTGACAGTTTTGATATTGGCCTGAAAGGCGCCGACACACCTTAACCGGCAGTACCCAGGAGAACGACATGAGTACGCTAACCACCCCAAGGTCCGGAACCCGAACCCTCAGCTGGCTGAAAGCACTGACAGACCGATTCACTGGCGTCGAACTGGCCCAGACCGGCAAGCAGCTTCTGCTGCCGATGGTCGGCATCCTGGTCTTCCTCGGCTTCTGGCATCTGGCCGCTCCCCAGGTGAACACCTCGCTGGGCACTTTTCCGGGGCCGGCACAGGTCTGGGAGCAAAGTGGACAACTCTGGCAGGAGCACGCCAACCAGAGGGAGCGGGGTGACAAATTCGTGACCATGCAGGAGGAACGGAACGCCCGCATTCTGGCCGACAATCCGGACGCCGAGGTCAAGATCCGGGGCTACCCCGGTGCTCCGACGTTTCTGGATCAGGTTGTCACCAGTCTTATTACCGTGCTGGCCGGCTTTTTCCTTGCCACGGTCATTGCCGTGCCGCTGGGCATCGTGTTTGGCCTTAACCACTACTTCCAGGCGGCAGTCAATCCGCTGATCCAGATCTTCAAGCCGGTGTCGCCACTGGCCTGGCTGCCACTGGTAACCATGGTGGTATCCGCCACTTACGTCAGTGACGACCCGATGTTCGAGAAGTCGTTCCTGACCTCCATGATCACCGTCACCCTGTGCAGTCTGTGGCCCACACTGATCAACACCAGCGTTGGCGTGGCCGCGGTGAATCCCGATCTTCTGAACGTATCCCGGGTTCTGCGACTGTCGTTCTGGACTCATGTGAGAAAGGTCGTGCTGCCGTCATCCGTACCCATGATATTCACCGGGCTTCGGGTCTCGCTGGGTATTGCCTGGATGGTGTTGATTGCCGCCGAAATGCTGGCTCAGAGCCCAGGGCTTGGCAAGTTTGTCTGGGATGAATTCCAGAACGGCAGCAGCCAGTCCCTGAGCCGGATCATGGTGGCTGTGCTGGCCATCGGTTTTATTGGCTTTCTGCTGGATCGCATCATGTTGATGATCCAGAAGAAAGTTGCCTGGAACGAATAACGGAGACGATCATGACTAAATGCCATTTGGAACTGACCGGCGTGGAAATGGCCTTTGATACACCCAAAGGCTCCTTCGTCGCACTGGACAACATCAACCTGAAAATCAAAAAGGGCGAGTTTGTCTCACTGATAGGCCACTCTGGTTGCGGTAAGTCCACGGTCCTGAACATCGTCGCCGGACTACTTCAGGCCACTAAGGGCGGCTGCGTATTGGATGGCCACGAGGTCAACTCGCCCGGTCCGGAACGGGCGGTGGTATTCCAGAACCATGCCCTGATGCCCTGGCTGACGGTGTACGAGAACGTTGCACTGGCGGTGCACCAGGTGTTCCGAAAATCCATGGCGAAACAGGAGCGCCGGGACTGGGTTCATCACAACCTGGAACTGGTGAATATGGCCCACGCCGCTAACAAGCGTCCGGGGGAGATCTCGGGTGGCATGGCACAGAGGGTTGGTATTGCCCGGGCACTGGCGATGAAGCCCAGCGTGTTGTTGATGGACGAGCCATTCGGCGCCCTGGATGCACTGACCCGAGCCCATCTGCAGGATTCGCTGATGGATATTCAGCAGGAGCTGAACAACACGGTGATCATGATTACACACGATGTGGACGAGGCGGTTCTGCTGTCTGATCGCATCATCATGATGACAAACGGGCCAGCTGCCGCAGTCGGGGAGGATCTGCACATCAACCTGCAAAGGCCCCGCAACAGGGTCACCCTGGCGGATGATCCCACCTACGTGCACTACCGACAGGAGGTTCTGAAGTTCCTCTATGAGAAGCAGCGTAAACTGGAAAGCATCACGCCGCGCCGGAACAGTCAGACTGCTGACGCAAGCACGGAAAAAGACACAGGCCTGACCGCAAGGGTCTGAGCAAGTCGCCTACTTCAGCAAATCGGCCATGGACACCAGTGCCCTGGCAACCTCGGGCAGCCTCTTACCCTGATCCATGGCCAGTTTTCTCAGGACCCGGTGGGCTTCGTCGTTATCGATGTTGCGGTGTCCCATCAGCAGTAAGACCGCTTTTTCCTGGGTTTTGCGATCTTCTAACGCTTCCTTGGCGCTCTGCAAATCCTCGTTCATCTGCTGAAGCCGGCGTGATTGCTCCTGAACCAAGTCAAAAATTGACCGTCCAAATTGCTGGCCAATACCGTCACTGTTCCAAGTATCACCCGATTGGGTCGTCTCATTACCGCCAGATTCACACAGAACCAACAGGGACCGCGCGGGATGTTCCGGCTGATCAAGTGAGGCAATCAACGTCTCATGGTGTGCCAGTGAACTCCGTGCCTCGGCATATCGTTCTACGCAGCGCCCATGAAAACTGCTTTCCACCGACTCTTCCACCTTTTTGAGCTCATCCATACGCTCGCTCATTAGCGCAAACCAGTGATCGGCAAGTTCCGGGTCCAGAGGTTTGTATCGGCCAATGGAACATCCGAACTGCCGCAGGCGCTCGACTTCCTTTTCCCGCTCATGGGCACGGAGATCCTGCAAAAGCCCGCAGCTTTGCTCGTCTGCAAACCCGAGAAACACCTCAAAACACCGCTCCTGCGCTTCAACAAGGTGCGTCATGCGCCGGGTCAGTGCGATATCAAAGCGCCCTTTGGAGAACCCGGCGGAGCCTGTTGCACGCTCCTGACCACAAAACTCCTTGCCCTTCATTAAATGCACCATAGCCACCAGCAAACGCGCAAGCGAGGGATCTACTGCAGTATCCGCCGCTTCGAAAACCACGGCAATCAGCCGATGAATGAGCATGCTGTAGGATTCGGTTGCCTCAGACGCCGACAACGCGCGGGCTTTTACCCCCTGGCGCAGCGCCGACAGGCTCCCCAACCCGTGAAGAGCGCTGGCAATATGGGCCAGCAAGTGACTACTGACGGGATGAGTCGTCAGCTCTTCATGGATCTCAGCCAGAGCCCGCTCAAAAACGATACACAAACACGCCGATTCCGCGACCATTGTCTTTCGCTCCGGGCCAAACTTTTCACCATCCGACCCCAGGAAAATCGTGGACGCGCCACGTTCCCGCTGCAGACCATGCACAAGGTTACTGATGCTCTGCACCAGCTTCCCCATCTGCAAAAAGTACTGGAGGTTCATAAGCTCACACCGTCTGGATGCGATCAGATAATCCTCAGCCGAGGGCTGGGCGGAGTTGCGTCGACGTTTACTGGTATTCATTTCAAGACTCCGGATGTGGCCACACTTTTGCGTTACAAAAGACTGGAGCAATTACCGCGCCAGCAAAAAAGCATCAAAGTCGTGCAATCTGCCCCGACAAAGGGCGGATAAACCGAACTTCTGAGCGACACATTGATCATGATAAAATCAAGTTGTTGATTTTAAATAGTTTTTAAAATTGGCACGAACATCGCAAGTTACAATCCAAGGATGCATATCCCGGCCAAGGACTCGGCCGAACTACCAGAACACTGCTGTTGGCATTGGCGCCGGATCATCGATTCCTCTTGGGGATGAGATGCTCCGGCTTTTTTTTGGCTTAGAAGGGCAGAGGTGCAGAGATGATCCGGAAAATGGAACCCACATTGATCGTCTGTGGCCACGGAATGGTGGCTCAGCGATTCCTTGAAGAGTTGGTGAGCAAGGCCCCAATACCCTACCGGAATATCATTGTATTCAACGGCGAGACGTCTGCGGCGTACAACCGGATCCAGCTTTCAGCCCTGCTCAGCGGAGATGCCAACGAGGAAAGCCTGCCCCTGAAACCGGACGCCTGGTTTGCCCGTCACGGTATTCGGGTTCATCACGGAGAAGCGGTCCGGGCTATCGCTCCCGAGAACCACACTGTGACAACAAGCACTGGCCGCGTTTACAGGTATGACGCGCTGGTTATCGCAACCGGGGCCAGCCCCGCCCGGCTCGGGATTCCCGGGGAAGAACTAAACGGCGTCATGAACTTTCGGGATCTCAACGACACCCGCACCCTGATTGAACTGAGCCAAAGCCGGCAACGGGCCGTTGTGGTCGGCGGTGGCTTTCTGGGGCTTGAAGCTGCCGAGGGTCTGCTGCGCCGGGGTATGGCTGTCACAGTTCTGCACCGAAGTGATCACCTTCTTAACCGGCAGCTGGATCCCGACAGCGGCAAACTTCTGTCCGACGCACTGACTGCCCGCGGCATCAACATTCTGACGTCGACCTCGCCAATCCAGTTGCTGGGGCGAGACAGTGTTCGCGCTGTCCAGCTGAATGACCAGACCCTGATCAGCACGGATCTGGTCGTTATCGCCACCGGCATCACGCCCAATCGCGAATTGGCACAAAGCGCGGGACTGGCCTGCGGCCGCGGTATTCAAGTCAATGCGCAACTACAGACCAGCGCTCCGGACATATTCGCCCTTGGCGAGTGCTGTGAGTTCAACGGCGAAACCTTCGGGCTTGTGGAGCCCGGCTATCAGCACGCAAAAACTCTCGCAAGCGTGCTTGCAGGAACAACCGATGGTGCCGCATACCAGCCATCTGTCACCGCCACCCGACTGAAAATCAGCGGCATACCTGTTTTTTCCTGTGGCCAGCAGGTACCCGGCGAACACACCGAATCCCTGGTCTGGCAGGACTTTGCAACCGGCAGCTACAGCCACTTGCTGGTTCGCGATAACCGCCTCGTCGGCGCCATTCTGGTGGGCAATACCAGCCAGGGCCCCTGGTACCAAGAGCTGATTACCTGCAACGCCAACATCGACCGGTTCCGGGCCCAGCTGCCCTTTGGCAAACCATTTTGCGAGGCGGCGGCCTGAACCGCTGCCCATGAGAGAGGACATGACCATGAGTAAGAAAACCCTGATCGTAATTGGCAACGGCATGGTTGGCCATCACTTCCTGGAGCAATTCGTCGCCAGCCCCGGGGCCGCAGCGTACGAAATCCTTGTCTTCGGTGAGGAGAAACAGCTGGCGTATGACCGGGTCCACCTGTCGGAATACTTCGCCGGTTCCACCCACGCCGATCTCGCCATGGGCACCGCAGACTGGTACGCCGAGCAGGACATTCAGCTGCGGCTGAATGAGCCGGTCACCGCCCTGGATCGGGACCAGCGCATCGTCACCACACCGAAAGGCGACTATGGTTACGACGAGCTGGTGCTGGCGACCGGGTCCTTTCCGTTCGTACCGCCGATTGAGGGCCGGGAGCATCCCCATTGCTTCGTATACCGGACCCTGGAAGACCTGGATGCCATCCGCACCAGCGCCCAAGAGGGCAAATCGGGGGTGGTGGTCGGTGGCGGCCTGCTCGGCCTGGAAGCCGCCAACGCACTGAGGAGCCTTGGCCTGCAGGCTCACGTGGTGGAATTCGCACCCCGCCTGATGCCAGTGCAGCTGGATACCGACGGCGGCGCGCTGTTGCGTCACAAGATCGAAGAATTGGGGGTCCAGGTCCACACCGAAAAAGCCACCACCTCCATCGTTGAAGGCGAGAATGCTCGCCTGCGCATGAACTTCAGCGATGACGGCCACCTGGAAACCGACCTGATCGTATTTTCCGCCGGTATCCGCCCACAGGATGCCCTGGCCAGATCCAGCGGCCTGGAAGTGGGTGAACGCGGCGGCATCGTCATCAACGACCAGTGCGCCACCTCGGACCCGCATATCCATGCCATTGGCGAGTGTGCCCTCTGGGACCAGCGGATTTTCGGCCTGGTCGCACCCGGCTATACCATGGCCCGAACCCTGGCCTCGGTCCTGAATGGCGATAACGATGCCGCCTTTACCGGCGCAGACATGAGCACCAAGCTGAAACTGCTTGGCGTCGACGTGGGCTCCATCGGCGATGCCCACGGCAAGACTGAGGGCGCCCGCAACATCCGCTTTAACGACGAACAGGCCGGCCACTATCGCCGCATGGTGATCAGCGAAGACGGCAAGAAGCTGCTGGGCGCTATTCTGGTGGGCGACAACAGTCATTACGATACCCTGCTGCAATACGCCCTGAATGGCATTGCCCTGCCGGACAATCCGGAAACCCTTATCCTGCCAGAGAGCCAGGGCGGCGCCCCGACTTTGGGCCCAGACGCGCTGCCGGAAACCGCCTCCATCTGTTCCTGCCACAACGTCACCAAAGGCGATATTTGCAGCGCCATTGACGCCGGTTGTAGCGATCTTGGCAGCGTCAAGGCCAAGACCAAGGCCAGCACCGGTTGCAGTGGCTGTACTGCTCTGCTCAAGAATGTGGTCGACTGCGAACTGGAAAAACGCGGAGTGGAAGTCAGCAAGGACCTGTGCGAGCACTTCCCGCACAGCCGCCAGGAGCTATTCCATCTGGTCAAGGTCAACGGCATCCGCACCTTCCGCACCCTGATCAGCCAGCATGGCAAGGGCCATGGCTGTGACATCTGCAAGCCGGCGGTGGGCTCCATTCTCGCCACCTGCTGGAACGAACACATCCTGGCCACGGACCACGTGCCGCTGCAGGATACCAACGACACCTTCATGGCCAACATGCAGAAAAACGGTACCTATTCCATCGTACCGCGCATTCCCGGTGGCGAAATCACCCCCGACAAGCTGATCGTGCTGGGCGAGGTGGCCAAGCAATACAACCTGTACACCAAGATCACCGGCGGCCAGCGGGTTGACCTGTTCGGCGCCACTCTGAGCGAGCTGCCGGAGATCTGGGAGAAGCTTATTGCCGCTGGTTTCGAGACCGGTCACGCCTACGGCAAGTCCCTGCGCACGGTGAAATCCTGCGTTGGCAACACTTGGTGCCGCTATGGCGTGCAGGACAGCGTAGGCATGGCCATCCATCTTGAAAATCGCTACAAGGGCCTGCGAGCGCCGCACAAGGTCAAAATGGCGGTGTCTGGCTGCACTCGCGAATGCGCCGAGGCTCAGAGTAAGGATTTCGGGGTGATCGCCACCGAGAACGGCTGGAACCTTTATGTCTGCGGTAATGGTGGCATGCGCCCGCGCCACGCCGACCTGTTTGCCACCGATCTGTCCGATGAGGAACTGATCAGCACCATCGACCGGGCGGTGATGTTCTACGTGCGCACCGCCGACCGGCTGCAGCGCACGAGTGTCTGGATGGAGAATCTGGAGGGCGGTCTGGACTACCTGAAGCAGGTGATTCTTGAAGACAGCCTGGGCATTTGTGCGGAGCTGGAGGAGCACATGAACGGCATTGCAGATACTTACCAGTGTGAGTGGAAAACTGCGGTGGAAGATCCCGAGAAGCGCAAGCGGTTCCGGGAGTTTGTGAACGAGCCGGCGCAGAAGGATCCGGTGCAGCAGTGGACTACTGAGCGGGGGCAGAGGCGGCCTGCTCTGGAGCCTGCGTAGCCTTCTGGATTATCGAAAATTAAAATCGAAAGTTTAAGGAGAACAAAGATGAAAGCTCGTACTTGTTGGAACGCGGTTTGTACTGTTGATGACTTGGTGCCGGAGTCCGGTATTGCGGTCTGGACGGAAGATGGACCGGTGGCGGTGTTTTATCTGCCGCACCGGCTGCCGGCGCTGTTTGCCATCAGCCATACCGATCCGTTCAGTGGGGCTAACGTTCTGGCCCGAGGTATCACGGGAGACCTTAAAGGGGATCCCGTTGTAGCCTCCCCGTTATATAAACAACACTTTAGCCTGAAAACCGGCGCCTGCCTGGAAGACGATTCGGTTATGGTCAAAACCTACCCCGTTCTCCTCGACGGTAACCGGATCCTCCTGGAAATACCCAGAAATCAACGGGAAGCCGTAGCTGCCTGACCAGGCAAGAGGCTCGATCAACCAACTTTGACGGGCCGGAATCCACCAGAGGTCAACCACTCCCGGACAACCTGAGGTAAGATCACGAAAACACCAATAAAAAAGGACGCCGCCCGTGAAGCCACTCAGCCCCACCGACCAGCTTTTCCTCTGGTTGGAGAAGCGCCAGCAACCCATGCATGTGGGCGGGCTGCAGATTTTTTCGTTTCCCGACGACGCCCCGGACGATTATGTGGCCAGGCTTGCCGAACAACTTCGAAACGATACTGAGGTGACAGCGCCATTTAACCGGCGGCTGGACAGCCGGCTGACGCAGCCTGTCTGGGTGCAGGACAAACACCTGGATCTGGAGCATCACTTCCGCTTTGAAGCCCTGCCAACACCCGGTCGTATCCGGGAGCTGCTGGCACTTATCTCGGCCGAGCATTCCCATCTGATGGATCGTGAACGGCCGCTGTGGGAGTTTCATCTCATAGAGGGGCTGGGCGAAAGACAGTTTGCGGTTTATATCAAGATACACCACTCCCTGGTGGATGGTATTTCTGCAATGCGAATGTTTCAGAGAATGCTATCCACGGACCCTTCAAAGCGCAATATGCCTCCCATCTGGGACCTATCGGCACGACCACGGCGGGATGAGGGGCGGGATGACGATAGCAGCGGCCCTTCACTATGGGGCAGTATTAGTCATTTGCTGGGAGAATCAGGAAAACAACTGGGCACTGTGCCAACCGTCGCACGGGAGTTGTTGCGCACCTTTAACACCGCCCGCAAAGACCCGGCCTACAACTCCATCTTCCACGCGCCGCGCAGTATTCTGAACCAGAAAATCACCGGCTCCCGGCGTTTTGCGGCCCAGTCGTATTGTCTGAAACGGATAAAAGCAGTTTGCCATGCGTATGGCGCCACCGTAAACGATGTGGTCACGGCCATGTGCGCCAGTGCCCTACGCACCTACCTCATGAACCTGGATGAACTGCCGGAAAAGCCTTTGATCGCCATGGTGCCGGTATCGCTGCGCAAGTATGAAAGTGTTGCAAGCGAAGAAGCAGAGGGGAGCCAGCCAGAAGGCAATCAAGTGGGAGTTCTTCTGGCCAACCTGCATACGGATGAAAGCCACGCCGGCACACGGCTGAGGAAGATTCACCAGGGCATTCAGGAAGCGAAAGACCGCTACTCCCATATGTCACCCTCGGAAATCCTTAACTACACTGCTTTGACGCTGACGCCGGCGGCATTTCACCTGCTGACCGGTATGGCTCCGAAGTGGCAGACCTTCAACGTGGTGATTTCCAACGTGCCTGGACCGAAAAAGACCTGTTACTGGAACGGCGCCAAGCTGGAGGGCATGTACCCCGTGTCCATCGCCATGGATCGTCTGGCCCTGAATATGACGCTGACCAGTTACAACGATCAGGTAGAGTTCGGACTGATCGGCTGCCACCGGACACTTCCAAGCCTCCAACGTATGCTGGACTACCTGGAAGACGGGCTGGTAGAGCTGGAGCAGGGCGCCGTCAGCTGAACTTCACTTCGCTGTTGCGCTCCGAAATCTGGTCATTCAGTGTCCAGAAGTCGTAAAGCACACCCAGCAGGAACAGGCCGCCTGTCAGCAGGTAGATAATCCCGCTGATCCACTTGCCCATATACAGCCGGTGCAAACCAAAAACACCGGTGAACGTCAGCAGCAACCAGCCAATGTTGTAATTGACCTCACCTTCGCGGAACCGGCTGTCTGCCTGCTCGTCCATTGAAGGAATCAGGAAAAAGTCAATAATCCAGCCGATTAAAAACAGACCAAACGTAAAGAACCAGATGGTTCCGGTAACAGGTTTGCCGTAGTAGAAACGATGGGCGCCCAAAAACCCGAAAATCCAGAGCAGATATCCAAACAACTTGCTGTGCGTATCCGATCGATAAGTCATAACAGTTTCCGGCGGCAATGGAATTCAAATCTGTATATGGGGCTAGCCTCTCAGTTCCACAACCCCCTTGCGCCATAACCGCCACTCGCCAGGCTGATAGATATCCCACTCTTCGTCGCTGGTCAGCGGCTCGGTTACGATAACGCTGACAACATCGTCCGGCGTGGTTTCAGACTCAAAATCCACAATAACGTCTGCGTCTTTCAGCCTTGCCGGGCCGAAAGGAGCGCGGCGCGTAATGCTGGCCATTTTTGTGGTGCAGTATGTGAACAGCCAGTCGCCATTACTCAGCAACAGATTGAAAACACCCTGGCTGGCATAGGTTTTTGAAAGCTGAACCAGGTGTTCCGCAATCGCCTCAACTGCGTCGTTTCGATCACAGTGATGGCGCAGGTGGTTGAGAATGTCGCAGAACAATGCCTCGCTGTCCGTGCCGCCTACGGGCTCGTAGAACCCCGGCGATGACTGGAATTCAGAAAGCTGACCGTTGTGGGCGAACACCCAATAGCGGCCCCAGAGCTCGCGCATAAACGGATGGGTATTGGCCAGGCAGATTTCGCCCACATTGGCCTGGCGGATATGGCAAACCGCCACTTCGCTCTTGATAGGATGAGTCTGAACTACTTCGGCAAGCCGTGAGTTGGCGCTGGCATCCACATCGTGGAAGGCCCGCACACCCTTACCCTCGTAAAACGCCACGCCCCAGCCGTCCTTGTGGGGGCCTGTGTCGCCGCCCCTGCGGGTCAGCCCGGTGAAGCTGAAGCAGAGATCGGTTGGCGTATTGGCGCTCATGGCCAGTAATTCACACATAGAACGAGGTGGCTCCTTGCCGTAACGGCATCAGATATACAGATTCTTACGGGAAAAGCGCTCTACCAGCGGTTGATACGCCGAACCCAGTAATCGGTTAATGGCGCTAATGCCCCAGGCATCCAGCCCCACGAGGATGCGGGATTCGTTCTTTAGAATGCCCTTTATAATGATCTGAGCGGCTTTGTCCGGCGTTGTCATGGCCAGTTTATCAAACCCTTTGCGCATGGCAGCACCGTTTTCGGATGCACTCATGCGCGCTGAGTTGGCAATGTTGGTCTGGATGCCACCGGGGTGCACACAACTGACGGCAACCGGCTGTTTTTCCAGCTTCATTTCCTGGCGCAGGGATTCGGTGAACCCGCGAACCGCAAACTTCGCGGCGTTATAAGCACTTTGTTTAGGCACGCCGATCAGGCCGAAAACACTGGAGATGTTCACCACATGGCCATCACCCGAGGCAATCAGGTGGGGCAAAAAAGCCCGGGTACCGTGAGCAACGCCCCAGAAATCGATGTCCATAATCCACTGGAAATCCTCATCGGACATATCACTCACTGATGAAGATAAAGCAACACCGGCGTTGTTGATAATCAGGTTGGCCTGGCCAAAGTCGCGAACCACATCAGCAGCATGGGCATAGATAGCGTCTCTGTCCGCCACGTTCAGTACGTAGGTTTTAACGTCTGAGCCCTTCAGAGCCGCAGCTGTTTCAGCCAGCCCTTCTTCGTTAACATCCGACAGCGCCAGCCTGCAGCCGCGCACAGCCAGAGCTTTGGCGAGAGATCGCCCGATACCGGAACCCGCTCCGGTGATAACCGCCACTTTGTTTTTCAGATCTTTCATGGCCACAGGCCTCTTGTTGTGTGTTGTACTCATTAAAGCAGATACTCTAACAAGTACGTGAGCCCTGAATATGGCTATGGAGGTCTGCCTCACACGACACCAAGGCCACTCTGACTCGGCCCTGGCTTTTGGGTACAATCCCTAGCCTCCGGAGCCTCGGCCTTACGGCTTTCTTAAACCCTGAACCTGCGGATTTTCTGTATGGAATGGAGTATTACGCATTTCTGGCTGATTCTGGCTCTCGCGCTGGGCCTGGCTGAGCTGACATCCGGCGTGCTTGTGTTGCTGGCACTGGCTATCGCCGCTGCTTTGACAGCTGTGCTGGCCTACGTCGGCATGTCGTTCGAATGGCAGCTTGTCGGCATGGGCGTGTTCTCGGGTCTGCTGGTGCCCATCGCTATCCGTTGGATCCGCCCATGCTTTTCCCCAAAAGGTGTGGCGTACGGAACCACCGGTACAGGCGTCGAGCAAGGCAAGCGTTATCGCACACTAAAGCGAGATTTCGACGGCGCTGCAGGCATCAAAGTCAACGGCGACTTTTATCGCTTGAGAGACGACAATACCGGGGCTACCGATTTCCCCGAGGGAACCGACGTCATTTTCAGACAATTTGATGGCAGCACCGCCATTGTCCAAACAGTCACACACAAGGAACAGTAAGCATGGAATCCTATATTACACCGGGGCTAATCATCAGCCTGATTGTTGTCGCTATCGGCATCTTCATCATCGCCAAAGGGCTGGTGATCATCCGGCAGTCAGAAGTTATGGTTATTGAGCGCCTGGGTTCGTTCAACCGCGTTCTGGAAAGTGGCGTGAACATCATCATTCCCTTTGTCGAGCGGCCCCGCCCCATCACCATGATCCGCTACATGCGTATGGGCGAGGAATACCACCCGATGACCACCGATGAAATCCGCATCGACCGTCGGGAAACGGTGATGGACTTCCCGGGGCAGCCGGTGGTGACCACCGATAACGTGACCGTGAAAATCAACGGTGCTCTCTACTACCAGATCATTGACCCCCGCCGTGCTGTGTACGAAGTGGCCAATATGAGCCAGGCCGTTGAAGTGCTGGCCAAAACCACCCTGCGCTCAGTGGTGGGTAAAATGGAACTGGATAAACTGTTTGAATCCCGTGCCGAGGTGAACAACGCCATTCAGGCCGAAATGGAAGACGCGGCCTCCAAGTGGGGTGTAAAACTTACTCGGGTGGAAGTTCAAGACATCAACATGCCGGAAGAAGTAGAAGACGCCATGCGCCTTCAGATGGCGGCTGAGCGTAAGCGCCGGGCCACGGTAACCGAGGCCGAGGGTGAGAAAACTGCCGCTATTGCCAAGGCACAAGGCCAGCGCGAATCTTCCATCCTCAACGCCGAGGGCGACAGAGAATCCGCCATTCTGCGTGCACAGGGCGAGCAGGAATCCATTCGTCTGGTGCTGAGTGCGATAGGTGATACTGAAGACAACAAGCAGACGGTTATCGGCTACCTGCTGGGGCAAAGCTACATCAAGGTATTGCCGAACATGGCAAAAGACGGCGAGCGCGTATTTGTGCCCTACGAGTCTTCTGCTCTGTTGGGTTCCATGGGCATGTTCCGGGAACTGGCCGGCAGCCCCGACGATGCGGTTCGCCAGTCGCTGCAGAAGGACGGCCTGCGCGGCGGTCTGGTCGGCGGCGCCAGCAACGCCTGACCTTCACGAACGCTGGACAACCTGCCGGGCTCAGCCCAGCAGGTTGTCCAGCGGCTCTTCATAGCTGGGCGCGAACACTTCCATGAAGTAAGCCACCTCCGGCAACGCTTCCTGCTCAAGCCTTTGCCGGATCTGCTTCTCAGCCGGTTCGAACTCACGGTTACCCGCGCGCACTTCCGCCTGACATTTTAGCCAGGCCGACAGGCGATCTGCCGCCTTGATCAACTCGCGATCCTCCGCTGGAAGCTGAGATTCCCGGAGATAAGGCGAAAAATCCTCACGCATATCTTCCGGCAGCAGTGCCAGTAGCTCCGCCTCCGCTTTGTGTTCGATGTCGCCGAAGGCCTCTCTCATGACTTTGGAGTGGTACTTTATAGGCGTGGGCATATCACCCGTTATCACTTCGGTTGCGTCGTGGTACAGCGCTGCAGCGGCGATTTTGTCTGCATTCACCTGTCCGCCGAAGTGCCGGTTGCGAATCAGTGCCAGAGCGTGGGCCAGAGTGGCCACCTCCCAGGAATGGGTTGCCACATTTTCTTCAATCGCATTACGCATCAGGCCCCAACGCTTGATCCAGCGCAGCCGGGAAACATAAGCAAAAAAATGACTACTGGCCTTTGGCACGCGCTTTATTCCCTTTTGACATCATTGTGTTATCCATCGCCTGCTTAACGGACATTCAGCGTAAATCCGACGATCACCTTGCCATCATCCGACAGCTCCGCATTGCGTGAAGGGTCGAGCATGAACAGCTGGTTAGCCGGAACATTGTGGGTGTCTCGTAGTATTTCCTCCAGCGTAGAAGCCCTCGCATTGGCAAGATTATTCAGCGCCTCGGGCGCCAGTGCCCGCTCTCCTGCCAGATACGCCTCACGGGCCTTTTCCCAGTCCTGCTCTGAAAGATTTCCACTCTGTCCACCGGCCAGCTGGTGACGCAGAAGCACCAGCCCATCGGCAGAAGGAGAAACGCCACCACGGATGTTCAGCAACAGATCCGGGCGATCAAGCAGGGCGTCAGCCAGAGCGGCCAGCTTCTCAGCCTCGCCCTGTGCCAGCCGGGTCTTGCCAGGCTCAAAACTCATCTGGCCCAGCTCTTCACCACTCAGGCCAGCCAGCTCGGCAATCGACCCAAGCACACTGAACGGCGACGTAGCAGCCTTGGCTAGAAGATTCACAAACGCCCGCATGACCACCTGTCCAACGCTGAAATCAGGGCTGGCCATATCCCCGCTAATTGGCAGGTTCACTTCGATAACTCCCTTGCTGTCCCGGAGCAGCGCTAGCCCGAGCTTCACCGGTGCATTAACGGCTTGCTGGCTGGCAATTGCCTGCCCCAAACCGAGGCGATCCATAACAACGCGGTTCGATGCTTTGATCCGGCTGCCAGTAATCTCATAATCAAGATCCAGTTGCAGCTTGCCGCTGTCGACCCCATAGCCCAGATAACGACCAAAGTAGGGCGAAAGCACCGGCAGCGACAGGTCTTTCATCGTCAGTTTCAGATCGCTGGTTTCTTCGGTTCCGAGGGTGCCAATCGTGCCGTCAAATTCGACGCTGGCATCACCATCCACACGCCCCCTTACGGAGACTTTACCTTGCTGGGGCGAAATGTTGCTGAGGCCCGTAATCGTGCCATTGAGCTGATCGAGAGAAGTTGTGAAAGCCGGATCAAGAGTACGGTCCGTGTAATCAAGAGCGCCTTTCTCAATCATTAACTGGCCGATTCGGAAGATAAAATGCGCCTCTTCACCAGGCCCCTGTTGTGGCTGGGCAGAGGTATCAACAGCCTCAGACGGCAGGATAATCTGCTCTACGTTATGCACGCTATTGGTATTACGAACCAGGTTGATAGACGGCTGGGCGAGGGTAACAGTGCCGATCTCCAGCCTGGCCGGATGCACGTTGTACTCAATGGGTGCCAGGCGCAGTGTCTGCCATGAGATCAGCCGCTCGCGACTGCCAGGCAATTGAAGGTTCAGCCCGGAAACCTCTGCGGTGCCATTAAAGGTGCCCGTTAGTGGTTCCTGCTGGCTGTCCAGATTGAGATTTCCGTCCAGCCCCAAAGTGCCACCTGCAACCGCAATATTGGCTGACTCCTGCACATAGGGTTCAAACGCCGCCAGAAGGATTCCGGAGCCGGAGATGGCCGCTTCCAGCGTAAAGGGCTGCGGGGTCAACTGGCCGTTCAGGGTGAGATTGCCGCCGCTGGCCAGAGCTGTCTGCAGTTGGTATGACATCTGATCTTCCATCCCGCTGCTGATACTACCGATGGTCAGGGATAGCTGCTCCAGTGTCAGCTCTGCGGGCGAGCCCGGCTGCTGATCCTGCCAGAGCACACGGCCCCCGGAAACGTTGATGCCCTCCAGGGACCAGCGGAAAGGCCGCTCAGCCGCTGCAGGCTCCGGCGCTTCAGTGCCGAACTCTTTCTTTTCTCTGTCCTTATTGAATGCGGCAAGCGCGGCAATCCAGTTAATCTCTCCGGCTTTGTTACGCGCCAGCGCAATGTCGGGCTGTTCCAGTGAAATTTTTCCGACACTGGCTTCACGGGCATTGAGATCAAACGCAATATCGTCGATGGCAATGGACGCCGTGGTGAGACGGGACTGTTCGCTTTGCTGATCCGGAGCAACGGCCAGATCTTCCATCGACAACCGGCCATTGCTGGTAGAAAGATATAGAATGTCGCCTGCCTGCAACTCATAGTCTGAGCGCACCGTTACTTTACCGCCGCGCAAATCGTAGGGGAGATAAGGCGCAAGGAAATGCCCTAGCGTCTTGTGATCAACGCCGGAAATAGCCAGGCTTCCGCTGGAGTAAAGCGGTGTAACACTGAGATTGCCCTGCCACTCGATGGTCTGGCTACCCAGGGCTGCCTGTAGATGATAATCGCTGTTGCGATCGTCCCGTTGCCAGGTGGCAAGATCACTCAGGGTCAGATCCAGCGGCGTAATCCGGAACTCAGCCATTTCCGGCTGAGTGAAATCCCGGAACAGCAGTTCGCCGCCGCTTACCGTAAACTGCTGAAAATACAGCGAGGGCGGCGCCTGATCTTCATCTGGCTCTGCCGGCTTTTTGTCTTCTCCTGCGTTGGCAGCTTGCCAGTCCCGCGCGAAGTTCACGCTGTAATCTTCAAGCAGATCCAGCCGGATGAACGGCTCCTCAAGCTCAATGGCCTCAAACCCGACAACGCCACGAATCAGCTCGAAAAAATTCAGGTTGATATACAGGCGATCAAATCCGACAACCTTTTCGTTGCCGTTGTCTTGCACAGACAGGTTCCGCGCTTCCACACTGAGCGTAAACGGGTTGCTGCTGATGTCACCAACATCAGCCTGCCACCCCATTCGCTGCTCCAGCTGATCGGGCAAAGCACGCTTCAGCCACCAGGGCAGTACCAGAAAACCGGCCAGGCTGTATAACACGATGAGTAAGAGCGCGCCGCCAATCAGGTTTCTGGGAAGACGACTGCGCTGATGGCTTTGGGCCACTGATTTCTCCTCTCGGAAGATGGAATCTGGATAAGGAGTCAATACACAAGGATAGTCGGCCCGGCACCAGTTTGTCAGCCTCTGTGCAGCAACCGCTGACAGACGAAACTGAATTCTATATCCTGAGCTTTCGTATAGAAATTTTTTGATCTTACCTTTTAACCCTACTTTTCAGGCTTTCAGCGAACAAGGGCAAGCGTTTATGGACATCGGCGATATGCGTCGCGATTTTGAAAGTGAAGGGCTGGATCGCGAGGCACTGAGCGACGACCCGGTCAGGCAATTCGAAACCTGGTTCGGCGACGCTCGCGAAGCCGGTATTCTCGAGCCTAACGCCATGTCTTTGGCCACCACCGGTACCAACAGCATGCCAGATTTGCGCACGGTGCTACTGAAATACTTCGATGAGCACGGCTTCGTGTTCTACACCAATTACGAAAGCCGTAAAGCCCATGAAATTCATGAGAACCCACGGGCTGCCCTGCTGTTCCCCTGGATAGGTCTGAACCGACAGGTGCGTATTCAGGGCCAGGTTGAAAAAGTCAGCAAGACCGAATCCCTGAAATACTTTGCCTCACGCCCGCGGGGCAGCCAGATTGGCGCCTGGGTATCAGAGCAAAGTAAAGCCATCACCTCACGGGGACTGCTGGAGCAGAAGGTGGCGGAAATGAAGCGCAAGTTCAGCGAAGGTGAAGTGCCATTGCCCGGTTTCTGGGGTGGCTACCGTGTTGTTCCTGAGCGCATCGAATTCTGGCAGGGCCGCCCCAGCCGCCTCCACGATCGGTTTGAATATGTGAGGGAAGGCGATGACTGGCTCATCCAACGACTCCAACCGTGATTCCGCTGGCAACCCGCAGAAGCCAACCATCAAACTGTGCCATCAGACCGGACAAGTGCCGGAAGTGGCACCGGACTGGCTGACGGCTCATGAGCGCACGAGGTTTGCCGGGCTCAGCGGCGTGCGGGCGGCAGAGTTCCTCACCAGTCGCTGGCTGATACGCCAGGCATTAAGCAAAGCAAGCTCTGTGAAGCCAGACGAGTGCTGGCCGGCTGACGGGCGCCCATCGACCTCTGCCTGCCCCGCGGGCTGGCACCTCTCACTCAGCCATAGCCACGGACTGTCTGCCTGCAGTACCCAATATGGCTCTGCGCTGGGAATAGACATTGAACCCAGCAAACGACACCCTCAGTGGCAAAAGGTGGTTAAGCGCTGGTTCTCTCCCGTTGAGCAGGAATGGCTGTTTCAGGAGGATGACTCTCACACCTTTCTCCGGGCCTGGACTCTGAAAGAGGCGTGGCTGAAAGCCACCGGCAGGGGAATCGCAGGCAATCTGCAGACCCTGGAAGTGCGCAGGAACTTTGAGCTCTACGGCGATCAGCCAGACGATCACTGGCAGGCTTACGGCTTTTACACGGAGGGGTTTCTGTGCACACTGGTGTGCAGGCAAGTCGCAGGTGCCCAGCCAGGTTCATGGCCAGCTGTCATGCTCCTGGAGCCGCCCCCGGAGGATTACAGCCTGAGCGAAGCAGAGCCACTGGATACGCACTGGGAACCGATGTTTCATCGCAGAATCCGCTCAAAGCCCTGAAAACAAACTCAGAGACAGCCATATGCCTGTTGCGCGCATAGACGACAAAGCCCCCGAGCGCTGTTCATGGTGCGGCACCGATCCGCTATACGTGCATTATCATGACACTGTCTGGGGCCGGCCCGAATACAGCGGCCTTGCCCTGTTCGAAAAGCTCTGCCTGGACGGCCAACAGGCCGGTTTGAGCTGGATCACCATTCTGCGCAAACAGGAAAGCTATCGGGCCGCCTATGATGATTTCAATCCGGAAAAAATCATTCAGTACGGCGATGCCAAAACGGCCGAACTGCTGGCGAACCCGGGCATTGTGCGGAACAAGCTAAAAGTGAAGTCGATCATAAAAAACGCCAGAGGGTTTCTGGATCTGCAGGCGCAAGGCAGTGGTTTTTCAGATTTTCTCTGGTCGTTCGTGGAAAACAGCCCCATGCAGAACACCTGGCGCAACTTTGATGAGGTGCCCGTTACCACACCGGAATCCGAGGCCATGTCCCGGGCGCTCAAACGCGCAGGCTTTACGTTTGTGGGTCCAACCATTGTCTACGCATTCATGCAGGCCACTGGCATGGTCAACGACCACATGGTTTATTGCCCGCAACATAAGCAGTGCCGTTTACAAGCCCAATGATCTTAAATGCCCGCAGCCTCGTAAGTTCTGGAGAATGGGGTATCCCGGATTTTCACTGTGCGAATCCGGGTTCAGAAGCAACGGGCTCAGGGGCATAAAGCGTGATTTCAGTAGCAAGACTTGCGATTCTGGTAGGGATAGCAGGGCTAATACCTTTTATCGCCTGCGTTGCTGCTCTTTTTGCTCTGCCACAGTACAGCGTTTCGCTGTTGGGCTATTTCTATCTCTACAGCGCGGGCATTCTGGCCTTTATGGCCGGCATTTACTGGCCTATAGCTATGCAGCTCGACAGTCGCTGCTATCCGCTATCGCCTCTGGTAACCATGTTGCTGAGCCAGGTGTTCTTTGTTGTGGCGGGCGTTGGCCTGCTGCTGAGCACGCCTGCACAGATTGTGCTCTACACCCTTGCCTACCTTGGCTTGTATGTCACCGATGCACGCTGGATGCGGGTGTACTGGCCAGCCTGGTACCTGCGCCTGCGACTTGTTCTGACTCTCGTCGCGGTTACCTGCCAACTGACCGTTGGTGCATGGTTCTTCCTGCTACATTCCAGCTACGGCGTTTAAACTGAAAAGAGCTTAGAGCCGGAAGGACTTTTCCGGCCCATCAACCAGATCCTGCAGCTTGCGCAACGCCAGCTTTTCGATTTGCCGCACCCGCTCCCGACTTATACCCATATCACCAGAGATAACTTCCAGGGTGTCCGGCTCGGAAAGGCCAAGCCCGTAGCGGCGCGAAAGAATAGATTGCTCGCGGTCAGTGAGTTCACTGAACATGGACTTCAGCGCCCGGCGATCATCCCGACCCGACATCCGTTGCTCCGGGCTTGCCTGATCATCGGCCTCAAGGCTGTCACCCAGGGTGATTGAGCCCTCTACAATCAACGGAATATCCGTTGATATTTCCCGCCAGGCCAGAGCCCTGAGTTCCCCGATCCGCGAAGGCGTCGCTTCCATCGCCTGCGCCAGTTCAGTCTGGGAAGGCATGCGCCCAAGGTTCTGATGCATCCGCAACGACACTTTGTTCAGGTTGCGGATTTCATTCACGACATTTTCCGGCGTGTGAACCAACCGCGCACCCCGTTGCAGACAGCGTTTGACCTCTTCACTGATCCACCAGTACGCGTAAGTAGAAAAACGGAAACCCTTGGTAGGATCGAAACGCTCAACCGCTTTGATCAGGCCCACATTCGCATCCTGAATCAGGTCAGACATGGGTATGCCATGCTGGTTATAGCGGCGGGCAATGTGAACGGCCAGGCGTAGATTGCTTTGAATGAGCTTGCGGCGACAGGCGTTGGCAAGGTGAAACGCGCGGCGGCACCTGGGTGAGAAGGCACAAGCATCGCCAAGACTGCCGGTGACCGCACGGAATGTCTGGGGGGTGTCATCAGGCAGAGCCAGTTCCGCGCTGATGATGCGATAGCACAGCGTTAACTTGCGGGAAAGGCGGCGTTCAGACGCCTCTGTAAGCATTTCGAACCGGGACGCATCCCTGAAATACAACCCAACCAGAGAATCTCTTTCACCATCATTGGGCATTTTAGGAGACGGTCCCGGCCTGTCGGTCTTTGCCATGGCTTGGTACCGGTTGAAATTTACAGAGAATACGTCCTCATGCCGCGGGTGGATTCATCGCAAGTCGCCCTGCTGTCACAACGAATCCACCCGGGTTTCACCACTCAGGCTGCAACAATAGCGTACCCGTGGTTATGGGGTTCAACCAAGGCACCGTGCAGGGCACGGATCGCTTTCTCGTAATTGTCCTCATCGACCACAAACTCGATATCAACCTGGCGCATGCACTGGTGCAGGGCCAGCACGCTGATTTCCGCGTCAGCCAGTGCTTTGACCGACCGCGCGAGAATGCCCGGCACTTTTATATCACTGCCAATCGCTGAAACCAACGCCACTTTACGGGTGCTGATCTCACCGTTGGGGAACTCCTCTTTCAACGCACTCACCACGCGTTTGACGTGCTTAAGCGTGCTGCCCACGTAATGGGTAATCGTGTTGGCGTTGGTATCCTTGGCCATGAAACGCACCTTGAAGCGGCTCAGGATATCCAGAATGCGGCGGTCCGAGCCCGGCTCCCCCTGCATATCCTGATCAAACACCTCAATGGCAAATACGCCCTTGGCACCGGCAATAATCTCAACCTGTGGTTTTTCACTGATGTAATCGCCAGTGATCAGGGTGCCGGTATGCTCTGGTTCAAAGGTATTCATCACCCGCAGCGGGATCTCCCCCTGGCGCAGGCCCTTGCCGGCACGAGGGTGAATCGCTTCCATGCCCAGGTTGGCCAGCTGGTCTGCCACGTCGTAGTTGGTGCGACCCAGAGGAACCACTTTCTCGGCGCCCACAATGTTGGGATCTGCGGAACTCAGATGGTATTCCTTGTGAATGACCGCTTCGCGGGCGTCGGTAATAACCGCCACACGGCTGAATGTCATCTCACTGTAGCCCCGGTCGAAGGTGCGCATCAGGCCCTCCTTGCATTGGGCATAGCCCGTCACGATGGGCAGCTCGCGGGTGAGATCAACGGCATCGAAAGCCCGCTTCAGTTTTTCGTCCAACGGTAGCAGTTCCGTGTCGCGCCAGCCGGTAAGATCCACAAAGCGTGCATTGATACCTTCTTGCTGGAGCTTCAGGGTTGTGTTGAACGCACTGTGGGCCTCGCCAATGCCCGCAAGCATTTCACGAACCGTCAGCAGATGCTCTTCAAGCTGGAACTGGCCATAGGAACACAGCCGCTGAAGATCAATCAGGCAGCCGCGAACGCCTTCGATGCGATCGGTAATGAACTGGTCTGCCTGTTGCTTGAGCATTGGGTCTTCAAACAGCTCACCGTTAATATCCGTAATGAATTTTATCAGTTTGGTAAGGTCATCGCCCCACGCCCAGTCGGATTCCGCGTCGGCAAACAGCGCGTATACGCCCGGCTTGCCGGTTTTCTTGTGTTCCAGAATCTCGTTGGTTACGCCACTGTAAGCGGATACCACAAAAATACGCTGATAGAGTTCTTCCTTGGTACGGTTCGCGACAATGATGTTATCGCGTACGGCTTCGTAGCTGCTCATTGAAGTACCACCGATTTTCTCGACGGTATGTAATTGGCTTGTCATAGTTCTACCCTGGCTAACCTGCAGAATGAATGTCCTGAATGACGGAGCGTCTTAAGATGCCTCGCTGATTCCTTCCTGCATGATTTCATCCACACTCTTTGCCAGCAGTTCAGCACCCAGTTTCAGGTCTTCCTTGCTGGTTGTAAGCGGCATCAGGCATTTGATGACCTCATCATTCGGACCACTGGTCTCGATGATCAGGCCGTGCTCGAAGGCACGCTGGGTGATCGGGCCTGTGACATCCGCGTGAGCTGCTTCAATGCCCCGCATTAAACCGCGTCCTTTTATTTTGAACTGGCCCGGATACTTATCGCAAATCGCCTGCAGCCCATCGCCCAGAACCTGAGTCTTTTCCTTCACCTCATTGGCGAAGGTATCGTCTTTCCAATAGGTATCGATCGCAGAACGTGCAGTAATGAACGCCATGTTATTACCGCGGAAGGTACCGTTGTGCTCGCCCGGATCCCAAACGTCCAGCTCCGGCTTGAACAGTACCAGGGCCATGGGCAGGCCATAACCGCTAAGGGATTTGGACACAGTCACGATATCGGGCTTGATGCCGGCAAATTCAAAGCTGAAGAATTCGCCGGTACGACCATTGCCTGCCTGGATGTCGTCCAGAATCAGCAGAATGTCGTGCTTCTTGCACAGCGTCTCAAGGCCTTTCAGCCACTCGGCACGGGCAGCATTCAGGCCACCTTCGCCCTGAACTGCTTCCACGATCACCGCAGCCGGCAGCTCAACACCGGAAGAGCTGTCAGACAGCAGTTTATCCATGACTGCCAGAGTATCAACATCTTCACCCAGGTAGCCGTCGTAGAACATAAAGTCTACGCTCGACAGCGGTACACCCGCACCGCGACGGTGATGCTTGTTACCGGTTGCGGCGACCGCACCCATGGTCACGCCATGGAAACCGTTGGTGAACGAGATAATACCGGTACGACCTTTCACCTTACGGGCCAGCTTCAGGGCCGCTTCCACACAGTTGGTACCCGTCGGGCCGGTAAACTGCATTTTGTAGTCCAGGCCACGGGGGTCCAGGATGTACTTCTTATAAGATTCAATAAAGTCATGCTTGGCCGTGGTGAACAAGTCCAGGCCCTGGCTCACGCCGTCTGCCTCGATATATTCAAGCAATGCTTTTTTCAGGATATCGTTGTTGTGGCCGTAGTTCAGCGAACCGGCACCGGCCAGGAAGTCCAGATACTGCTTGCCGTCTTCAGTGTAAAGATGCGCGTTCTTGGCGCGGTTAAAAATCACTGGAAAGGCACGGCTGTATACACGTACTTCAGATTCTGTAGATGTGAAAATTTCCATAGCATTACCTCTTGGCCTTTCGGCCTGTTCAATAGGATTCTTTAAGGATAACTCTGAGGTTGAGCGCATGAGCAGGCATGGCGCCTGTGTAAAAATGCTCAGAGCTTCTTGGTAAACGGCCCGATGCGCAGCAGAAATTCAGGATCGTGCTGACCGCCAAAATGGGTGTCTTTCTCAAAGTGCTCGTGGTGCTCAAGCTCGGCACCCATATCCCGCGCGAACGAGCGAAACAATGCCCATGAAGCTTCGTTATCGGCGGTAATCGTGGTTTCCATGTGGGTCACGTTTTTGCACGCATCCCGCGCCACGATTTCTTTCAGCATCCGCTTCGCCAAACCCTGTCCACGGCCTTTCTCATGAACCGCAACCTGCCAGACAAAAACGGTCTCGGGCTTTTGGGGAGGGATATACCCGGAGATAAAACCGACCAGATCGCCGTCCTTCTCCGCAGCTACGCCAGTATCGGCAAAATGACTGCACTGCAACAGGTTGCAGTAAATGGAGTTGGCGTCCAGAGGAGGGCATTCCGCCACCAACTGGTGGAGCCTGAAGCCATCATCCTTATTGGGTGTGCGTAGGGTGATGGCGGTGATATTCGGTCCTTCTGAAGTCATAACGTGAGGGGTTCGCCTTAAAAAGTTAGTGCTAAATTATATAGACCTCAAAATATATTTCAAGTCGGGCTTAATGAGCACACAGTAAAGCACGCCAGCCATTTCTTTCAGAATAGACCGGATTGAAGCTTTCGCCAGTGACAAATTCGTTAGGAACCGGAAGAAAAAACGACCTGCTCAGAACTCAAAGAAGTACCTTGCAGGATGCGCTGCCTATAGGATGCAGCGGCATCCGAACTCGCCGGCCACAGCTCGTCAAAACCAGATAGCCAGGCCGCCGTATCAAAGGCAACGGGAAGCAGAGACACGTGAACGCCCCGCTGCTCAACGCTGGCCACCGGCTCAGCGACGGGACGGTGCAGACCGATGCGGGTAATCAGGCCACGAGGATCCGCCCGCAAGTTGCCCATACCGGCAGAACCATTGTTGACCACCACACGAGCCCGGCTCTCCACCTGCGCTGACCAGAGTACGGGCAGACAAGTATGAGTGCAGGCAATCACATCGGCACCGGTGGCGCGAAGCCACTCCAGCACGACGGATTCATTAGCAGCACTAAAGGATTCATGGGCCAGCCCCCAACCGGCAAGAGATTCGGGATCACCGTGCAGAACCAGAACCTTTAGTCCTCCAAACATCAAGCACCGATACCGTGGCAGAAGCGACAGCCGTTCCAGAATATCCGGATGCCGTTCGGCAACCTCCTGGAGCCGCTCCATGATACGGTTCGAGCGTTCTACGACACCCTGATCGACAAAATCCGGATAGGCACAACCGCACCCGGCACCAGCACTGGCATTCGCCAATTCGTATTCAACATTGCCAAGGCTGACGGTATGAGCCAGCACCCGGTTATTGATATCCCGGAACAGGCTATCACTGGCGTTAAACCAGTTGAAATCGCCATTAAAAATCAGCTTAACCCGGTGGCCCTGGCGTTCTTCTGCCAGTGCCATTCGCTCGATTTCATCAAGGGCGTAAGGATTCCCGTAAAGCCCGCCGATAATATAAAGCACATCCTCCGATACCTCGTCCGGCTCTTGGCAGAGAGACTCAGGCCTGTACCGGTAGGCCAGGGGACAACTACGGCCTTCAGTCATGGTGGTACCTCATACTTCCCCGGCCGCAAGCGAGCGCCGTGCCAAACGCCGAAATGCGAGTGGCAGGAAAAAGCCGCCAGTACAAATCAGGAAGCCATACGCATTCACCCCGAGCAACATAGCGTACTTGCCATCGCCGATGGCCCAACTGGCCGGAATCAGCCCCACCGCCAGCATCACGCCAAGGCCAAGACCGGTCCAAAAACTCAGATGGAAACTCCAGGGCGACCAGCGGGTGAAGCCATAGAACAGAAATACAGGCCCCAGCCCCATTACCATGGTGCCGGAAACGGTGGTGGCCTTGAGGATATCGGTGCCGGCAAACATGGGCAGATTGCCCGCGAAGGCAAAGACGATCATCACCACTGCACCTACACGGATACTCGGCAACTTGTCCTTTGCCCGTTGCGCCAGGCGCGGCAGGTCTACCGCCAGCGACTTGGCCAGGGACGAAAAGGTGGAGTCCAGCGTCGAGCCTGCGGACGTCATCATCACCACACTCATAAAGAACAGCGCCGCAAGACCCAGTGACTGCCCGACCGCCGCTGGGGCATTGCCCATGGCATCAATACCGTTCAGGCGCGCATGAACCCCTACCAGACTGAAGGCGAACACCGCGACAAAGCCCAGCAAGCCCGCGACGACAAAGCTCTTGAGCATGGTTTTTTCCTTATTCACAAAGCCACGATCCGTCAGCACCGGGTCGTGGAACGGATAACTGAACATCTGCAACAACGCCACCAGCAACAAATCGAAACCCGCATTCAACCGGAACTCGCCTTCGCTAAGCAACGCGGAAGTATCGTTGGCCGGGATAATCATGAACAGCACTGCGCCCAGGAAAAACACGAACACAAAAGTCTGGATCACATCGGTAAAAATGGAAGAGCGCAGGCCGCCCTTGAGGCTATAGGCAAGGGTAAATACGGTAAACAACATAGCCGACGCATAGTATTCCCACTCACCTGGCAAGCCGAAGTAACCACCCACCACTGCAGTATTACTCCACACCTCGTTATACAGCCGGATCAGAATAGCCGCCGCAAACGCCAGCCCCGCAAAACGCCCAAACCGCGAGGTAAGAAAATCCTGCAGGCTCCGCGCACCCGTCTGCGTACGAATCAGATAAATGATATAGCCGGCCACCGGAATCGAAAGCCAGTAACTGGCATAAGCCAGGCCACCGGTCACCCCGTAAACCGCCCCCAGATTCGCCGCGTTGGTCACAGACTTGGCAAAAATCCAGCTGATAAAAATACTGGCCGTCAAAGACCACTGACTCACAGGGTTCCCCTGATCATCAGCACCTCTGTAAAAAGACTCCGCATTCCTGCTTTTCGGCGACAAAACGTACATAACCACGCCATAAATCAGCAGGAACCCCCAAAATAGGGAAGCTTCCGTAATGTTCACTTCTGTTTATTTCCTCGTTTATCCAGGCGCCGAACAACTAGCCCCATAGCGATAACAGGAAAAACACCGATGGTGCCGCAACATAACGCGCTCCTCCATGCTCTCCGCCAGCGACCCACCCAAATCATATTGCGGATCATCATCCACCAGCGTGCAAGCATAAACCCGCACCGAATCGCCCTTCTTCACCAACATGCGCGTATACGTACACATGAAATGACCGCGGCTATCGACGGTCGGAAACTTCTCCATGCAGTTCTCAGTAATCTCCGGACTGCCATCCTCCGACCCCGGAATACCCAAATCAGGAAACGCCGTAAACGCCAGGTTTTCCGGAATTTGCCATTCGCGAAATATCCCGCGAAACGCAGTTTCCACCTCAGCCGGAACTTCATCCAGATCCGTCTGACGGGCAATGGAAACCTTGAAGCCTTGATCTACCAGCCACTGAATTCCCTCCAGCGCCTGATCAAAACTGCCCTCACCGCGATCCTTGTCGTGACGAGCGCGGTCAGGAAAATCCAGACTGACGCGAAAGTGAATCGGGTAGGGGTTGTCCAACAACGGCAACACCTGATGCCGGCGCTTGAGTAACGGCTCGGTAGCGTTGGTCAGCACAAAACAGGGCCGGTGATGGCTGGCGTAATCCAGAATGTTCACGAAATCGCGAATCACAAACGGCTCGCCCCCGGTGAAGGAGAGTTGCTCCACGCCCATATCAATGGCTTCGTGAATAAACGGCTTCACATCGCTCAGCTTCATGCCGGGAATGCGGCCATCACCGGGATGGGAGCCTTCCAGGCAGAATGGACAGGCCAGATTGCAAGCCGTGCCGGTGTGAATCCACAACTCCTTTAGCCTGTTCGCATCAATATACCCTCGGGGGTCACCGTTGCGGGTGTGGGTCCAGCTGTCGAAAGCCCTGGGTTCGAGCACTTCCACGGCCGGAATGCGTTTACTACGGGCCGGTCGGGTTTCGGTCAGGGGCATACATGCTCCTCGATGTTAATGGTAGTAGGACACGGACACAGGCGGTGCTGTCTTGTTACAGCCACCAACTGTTTTTTCAGCCCGTAGTCACTTCTTTACGTTTCGTCTGGTGGCTTTGGCTCTTTCCGCGACGCCAGCCATGCAATTTTTCCAGCAGCTTGAGAACACCCTGAGGCGCATTGGCGCGCTTCCATTCCCCTGCGGCAGCCTTGGCGGACTCGTTCCAGGTCGGATACGGATGAATGGTGCCCAGAATCTTGTTCAGACCGAGACCATGCTTCATCGCCAGGGTGAACTCGGCCAAAATCTCACCGGCATGAGAACCAACCACCACAGCACCGAGAATCTTGTCCTTACCCGGCGGCGTCAGCACCTTGATGAAACCAAAGTCTTCGCTTTCAGTAATTGCCCGATCCAGGTCGTCCAGACCGTATCTGGTGACTTCAAAGGCAATGCCTTTCTCCCTGGCTTCGGCTTCACTCAGCCCGACGCGGGCCACTTCGGGCGAGGTAAAGGTAACCCAGGGCATAACCCGGTAATCCACCTTGAAGCGTTTGAACTGACCAAACAGGCCATTCACCGCGGCATACCACGCCTGATGCGCTGCGGCATGGGTAAACTGATAGGGGCCGGCAACATCACCACAGGCGAACACATTCGGATAACGCAGGCTCATATCTTCTTCCACCGGCACGGTTCCATTGGGCAGGGTTTCGATACCGATTTTGTCGAGCCCCAGGCCGCTGGTGTTTGCTACTCGGCCCACCGCAACCAGCACCTGATCAAAGACAATACGAACCCGCTCTCCCTTGTGCTCGCAATACACCACCTTCTCGCCCTCTTCGATGGCGAATTCTTTGGCCGCATGTTCCAGACGAAGGTCAACACCATCGTTTTCGAATTGGGTTTGCACCAGTTCTGACACATCGCTGTCTTCTTTAGCCAACAATCGGTCACCCATTTCTACCTGAATCACCTGGCTGCCCAGGCGGGCAAAAGCATGGGCCAGCTCGGAACCTATTGGGCCGCCACCCAGAACCAACAAACGCTCCGGCTGCTCCTGCAATTCCCAAAGGTTGTCAGAGTTCAAAGGCTCCATATCATTAAGCCCTGGAATCGGAGGCATGGCCGGTTTGCCGCCGGTGGCGACAATAATACTCCGTGCCGTCAGCCGCTCTGTGTGACCATCATTGTGCCTTACCTCCAGCTCCCAGGGAGATACGAAGCTCGCCTCGCCAGCGATGCATTCCACACCCAGCTCCCGGTACCGCTCAGGGGAGTCATGAGGCTCTACTTTGGCAATCACATCTTTGACACGGTTCATGATGTTCCGGAATGACCCTTTCACCGGCACCGATTCAAGGCCGTAACGATTAGCATGGCGCAAGGTATCCGCCGCTTTCGCGCTGCGAATAAGTGCCTTCGAAGGTACACAACCTGTATTCAGGCAGTCACCGCCCATCTTGTGTTTTTCAATCAGCGCCACTTTCGCCTTAACAGCAGCCGCGATGTAGGCAGATACCAGACCCGCCGAGCCACCACCAATTACCAGCAGGTTGTAATCAAAGCTCTCAGGCTTCTGCCAGCCGGCGTACACCTTGCGACGGCGGATAAAGCCCACCACAAACTTGGCAATCAGGGGGAAGAGCCCGAGCAACGCAAAGGAAAGCAGCAGATCCGCAGAGACGATATCGCCGGTGGACTGGATCTGACCCAACTGGGTGCCGGCATTGACGTAAACAAAGGTCCCCGGAAGCATGGCAATCCAGCTAACCAGAGCGTAGGTCCGCAACTTCATCGCCGTCAGGCCCATCGCGAGGTTGATCAGGAAAAACGGGAATACCGGCACAAGACGAAGCGTTGCCAGGTAGAAAGCGCCATCCTTTTCAATTCCACGGTCCATTTTGGCGACGGTTTCCCGATAGCGCGCCCGCAGGGTGTCACGCATGAGAAATCTTGCCACCAGAAACGCCAGGGAGGCCCCCAGGGTTGAAGCCACGGACACCGCCGCCAGGCCATAAAGGTTGCCAAAGAAGGCTCCGCCGGCCAGTGTCATGATGGTCGCCCCGGGAAGGGACAGGGCGGTCACCACCACATAAATTACGGCATAACCGGCAACGGCCATCAGAAGATTCTGGTCGATCCATTGTGCCAGGGCATTCTGATTCGCCTGCAGGTTCTCCAGGGTCAGCAGCTTGTGTCCGTCGAAGCCGAGAAAAGCGCCAACGATCACGACGATAACCAAAATGAGTAAGAGCTTGCTACGAGTCATATCCATGCCTTTTAGAATTTATAAACCTATACGTTGATACCGTTAAGACACGATCACCAACTGGATGTTACATCGCTGTTGAACTAAGATTCTTGAGCACTCACTCCAGAATACCGGAACTTTTCCGGAATCCGAAACTCTAAAGAAACACAGAGACTCCCCCAGACTGCCAAGAAATGGAATCCCATGGACACTGCGATGCATCCGGACCCCCAAGATTCACTGATCGAAGACCTGAAAAGAGGCGATTCACCTGCCTACAAAAAGGCCGTTCGGGAATACTCTCCAGGCATGTTGGCCGTCGCCCGGTTTTACCTGGATCCTTCCAGTGCTGAAGAGATCGTCCAGGACTGCTGGGTGACGGTGATCGATGCCATTCAGAAGTTTGAAGGTCGTTCCGGACTGAAAACCTGGTTGCACCGAATTGTCGCCAACCGCTGCAAGAACAAGCTTCGATCCAGCAATCGGGAAGTAGCCACTGATTTTTCAGAAAGTCTCGATCCGGAGCTTGCCGACCGTTTCAATGCCAAAGGCCGTTGGGACCTGCCACCAAAACTTAAGTTCCACGAATCCGCAGACACACTGATGGAAAAAGACGCGCTCAGTGATTGTCTGGATAAACATCTGTCGGTGTTACCAGAAACCCAGCGCTCAGCCCTGATGCTTTACGAAGCCCACCAACACAAATCCGAGGATGTCTGTAACATTCTGGATGTCAGTGCATCTAACCTTCGTGTACTTTTACACCGTGCGAGGCAGAAGATCTTTCTCATGGTGGAAACTTTCCAGGAGACGGGCGAATGTTAATGTGCAGGGACTTGGCCGGAATCGCCAGTGACTACATTGATGGCGAATTGACTGGCCGACAGAACGTGTCCGTGAAGATGCATCTGATGATGTGTAAGGACTGCCGCACGTTTATCGGCAACCTTCGCGCGAGCACGAATCTTATGAAGGCGCATTCCTCCGGCAAGCCGGACGAGGAACTCATGCGTCGGATTGATGAACGGGTGACAGAGGCCCTCCTGGCCTGGAAAGAGAATAACGGAGGCGAATAACCTTCCGGCTCTTGCCGTAGTGAAATAACCTCGTAACAATCGTCTCTGCAAGCCACCAGGTAGTACGCCGATGTTCATAGGAACTGCGATTGGCTTTTCGACTATTACATCCATTCACAAATTTAATCGGCTTCAAAAATCCGAGTTTCCGGGTGAAAAGTGTACCAGGCAAACCAGAAAGCCCTGGTCGCGGGCAACAGTTGGCCGGATTCATCGCGCAATTCAGCCGAGGGTACGTCCGGATTGTAATGAATGCTGACGTTCTTACCGCCTACCCGATCCTCAAGAACGGCACCATGATCTGCCAGTTCGGGGAATGGCCAGGCCTTGCTCTCGCCATTGTGAGTCCAGCCCAACACCCAGGTTTTCGGATGATATTTTTGGCTGGCGTGGGTCACCGGAAAGTAGAGCCGCTCGGAGTCGTCATAGTCACCGTAGGGCGAAACCCGGTAGTTCCGGCGGTGGCCGGTGTCTGTCGAAAGCACCTGGCCAGCAGAGCCAACCCGCTCCAGCCAGCGTTGCCAGAGTTCGTGTCGAATGGCGACAGGCTCCAGTTCCGTACCTGCGAAGGGACCGGAAACCGCCCGACCCTCAATCTGTGACCATAGAGATTCGGTCTGGTGGTCGTACATCAGCAAGTCACTGTTGTAGAGCAGGCCCGACACTCCAAAAGTCAAATGCCGGCCATCCACCACTGGGTCAAATGCCATGCCTGTGCCACAGAGCGGGCAGAAGGTGATCAATATCGGTTCGTCGTCAATAGCGTGATTGACGATTTCATGCCAATTCAGAATGCCGACAGGGTAAGCAAACCGGGCTTCCCCATGATCGTAGGTCAGCATCAAATCATCAGCACGCCAGGGTAAGGTTTTCGTGGGGTTCTCAAATATTGGATCATCTATTGAGGGGATGCCATCACGGGGTGGACCTCCCCGGAGGATTTCATCAACCGGCACCCGTGCGGTGCTGAGATCAAATCCGTTTTTCTGCTCTGCAATGACTGGCTGTGCCGCAGCCAGGAACGCTGCGATAACAATTATCTGTGTCCGTATAGTCAGTATTTTCATAATCACCACCTCCACTCAAGCCTGACGGCTTACAAGGTGAGAGACCCCTGAACAACCGGAGTGTTACGAAGCGCCTTTCTGAAACTGTGTTTTTTGTGCTTCCTCGTGCACTGTCTGCTCTGCGACTTCGGCTTCCCGGCGCAGGTGCAGATCCTTGCTGACGCTGGTATACGTCGACACCATATAAGGAACGCAATACGTCAGCGCCACTTTTACCCAGTCCATCGAACCCGCACCAACGGCCGCTTCCCACTGATTGATCAGGACCAGAAGTGTGCCTACCATCGCAGCCAGCTTTGCGGCACGTCTGGGCGTGCCATGGCTGGTAGCCATTCTTAGCGTCTCTTTGAGATTCCCTCTGAAAAGCAAACGGTTAACAATCATTCAAGCCTCAGAAAATAGTGAGTGATGTGACATCCCCGGACATCGGCTCTTCCAATTTATTACAAATCTTTGATTTTTCTTGAACTTACCTTACAACCCCTTGTCATTGGAACGATCATTCAAAAACCAAAGGATAGAGAAATGCCCAAACAGTTACCCCTCGCCCTTTTGCTGCTCAGACTCGGCGTATTTATCGTATTCCTGTTCTGGACACTGGACAAACTCGTCCAGCCTGAACACGCAGCTAAAGTCTTTGCCGCGTTCTATGGACTGGGAAGCCTTGGCGAAAGCGCTTTTTATGCGATAGGGACCGCCCAGCTCGCACTGATTCTTGCCTTCGTCGCCGGGCTACTGAAAACCTGGACCTATGGTGCAATCCTGGTTTTTCATGGGGCATCTACCCTCTCGGCGTTCAGCAAATACCTCCAGCCCTTCGACAACCTCATGTTCTTTACTGCCTGGCCAATGCTGGCCGCCTGCGCTGCACTGTTCCTGTTACGGGAATACGACACGCTGACACTATCGCGGCAACCAGTTCCAGCCACCGCCTAGGCAGGCCCGAGGCTTCCTCGAATCCTGTGCCGACGTCAAGAATTGCAGGGATAACCTTTCAATGCGGGCCTGCCGAGCAGGAATCCTTGCATTTCATCACAGCCGGATGCCGCCAGCCACCTCGCCTGGGCTTCTGTTTCAACCCCTTCGGCAATGACCTCAAAGCCCATGTTGTGAGCCAAGATGATGATGGTTCTGCACAAGGCTTCATCCTGATCGTTATCCGGCAAACCGGTCACGAACGCACGATCGATCTTTATGCGCGAGACCGGCAAGGCCTTGAGATAAGCCAGCGAGGAGTACCCGGTGCCAAAATCATCCACCGCCAGGGTCAGACCTAAATCGCGAAAGCGCTTCAGCGTTGCCATTGAGCATTCGACATCGTCCATCAGAGCAGTTTCAGTAATCTCCAGTTCCAACTGGCCGGCACTGACGTCAAACCGTTTCAGCATTTCATCAATGCGTTGACTCAAGCCCCGATCAGACAACTGCAAGGCCGATACATTGACAGCAATCCGTCCGGTAAATCCTTCATCGATCCAGGCTTTTAGCTGACGGATCGCCTGCTCCAGAACCCAGTCACCGATGCGGGAAATCAGTCCGGTTTGCTCCGCCAGCGGTATGAATTCAGCGGGTGATACAAGCCCATGCACAGGATGATGCCAGCGCAGCAGTGCCTCATAACCGACACAGCACCTGAGTCGATCAAACAGTGGCTGGTAATACAGCTGAAACTGATGTTTCTGGACAGCGAGTTTCAGATCCCCAATCATTTCCTGCCGGCGATGCACCTGGTCACCAAACTCCGATGCAAAGAACTGAACCCGCTCGCTGGGCGTTTTCTTGGCACGGTGCATGGCGATTTCTGCGTGACTCAACAGCGTTCGGGCATCGCTTCCGTCCAGGGGAGTGATAGCGACACCCACACTCACCTCGCATCCGTAGGTTTTCTGGCCAATACGCACGGGTGCTTCACAGGCTCCAATAATCGCGGAAATACGGGCTTCGAGGCTGTCAGCCGACCCCCGGCCCCCCTCGGCGATCAGCAATCCGAAAACGTCACCCCCGAGCCTGGCGACGTGGCCATGATATACCACACGGCCCGCTAGTCGACGCGCAATTTCCTGCAAAACGCGGTCTCCGGTCTCATGGCCAGCCAGACCATTGAGTGCCTGAAAATCATTCAGGCCAAGAACGAGGACCGCCTCGCTGCCAGCCCGTTCCAGATCACCACGATTTAAATGGCGGTCCAGCTGTTCTTCAAAAAGACTCCGGTTCGCAAGGCCGGTTAATTGATCGTAAAGCGTTCTCATCTCCAGTTCCTGCTCGGTCTTGCGCAGGGAACGGGTACGCTCATCGAGTAACTGGTCCAGATTTTTATTCAGCAGCTGCATCCGTGACAGGTAGGAGGCATTCTGTGTCAGCATGTCGTTGAATGAGCTTTCCAGTTCCCCAAACTCGTCACTTCGCTCCGGAGATACCACGTAATTCTCCGGGTGCTCTGCATCTTTGCCAGCCCTGGCAATTCGTTCCCGAAGTTTAAGTAAGGGGGACAGCATCATTCGGTCGACTACGGCCATGGTAACTACAGTGACGAACACCGCTATAAGAAGTGACAGGCCCAGAATACGAAAAACAAACGCTATCAGCTTGCCCGACACATCGCTCACATCCGCCCGGGCCACAATTTCATAATCTGACAGTCCGGGGCTCGTACTCCAGGACAGGTCGATGCCCCCTTCGGCCGGCCGTACCACACTGCGAAGATCGCCGTTCGCAGGTAGTGGATGCGTAACCGGCTCACCCGCTTCAATACGGGTGCCCCCCGCTATCATGGAAATACCAGTCAGAGAGCTATTTGCCAGAAGCACCTCAAGTCTGTCTGGGGTAACCGCCTGCCCGTTTTTGCTGTTAAGGAACATGATTATCGCCTGGGTGGCAACCTCAGCACGCTGGCGGAGCAAATCTTCCTCGTAATTTCGATAGGAGGGGATGAGAATCGCCACTTCAATGGTAAGAATGGCGACAAAAGCCGCAAAAGTAAGGTTCCGGCACAGGCGACAACCGACGAGCTGCCTGACCCATTCACGGAAAGGGCGCCGCAGCTCCAGATTAACGGCAGCTTTCGACCCGCCGACAATCAATTCACTCTCTGTCCCCACTCCGGATTTCATGCCTCACCCCGTCAAACCATCATTCAGATCATGCCAGAGAGACACAGCAACCCCCCTGAAAATTACACCGAAACGATCCGTTTTATGCGTTTTTCCACTCGAAGCAATCAGAACCTGCTTCTGGAAACCTTTGCCATCCAAAAAAAGGGTGGAGCATGTGGCCCCACCCAAGGTCGACAGTGGATTTGTCAATGCAAAACAACGCTACGGTTTGTCGATATACTTCTGCTGCTCCTGTCGAGTGTATTCGGTCAGCGCCGCCAGCTCCTTGGAGCCCCATTCAAGGGGCTCGGCGGCCATCGGAGCCACCATGCATATCTGGACCATTTCATCCAGGTGCACCATGTCCATACCGAAGTCCCTCTTACCCATCGCAACAAAATGGGGATACTCATTCTTGAAAGTGTCCAGGTAGACCATGCCGTTCGTATGACAGGTGGCACAGGACAACCCGTTAGAGGACAGGGTGACGTCATTGAACAGTTCTTTTCCCATGGCTCTCAGTTCAGCGACGTCACCCTGGTAGGGCGTGTAACCCTCGGGGCGGCGCACAGCTTTCTTGAGACCCGCCGATACGCCTTCTCCCTCGGCTTTGCCTTCAGCCTCTCCTTCGGCCTTGCCCTCGGCTTCTCCCTCGCCTTCCGCGCGCGCTTCGGCTTCACCTTCGGCGCGGCCTTCTGCTTCGCCCTTTGCTTCCCCTTCAGCCTCTCCCTGCGCGGCTTCCGCAGCGGGAATCAGGCCAAGGTTAGAGTCTGTGTATATGTTGAAACTTGCCACAGCCACCACAGTCATCATGGGTACGGATATCATGAGATTTCGCGACAGCTTGCTTAAGAGCGCCTTTCGTTTTTTTTCTATGGACATGTCAGCAACCTCCGGTCGTATTTTCGTTATTTAGGGTGTAGACCCTTCATGCAGGCCGTTTAAGTGCGGACACCCTTGCCGCGCATCTGCTGAGTTCAGGCACTTCGGGCCAGGCCTGTCGCCTGCCCTTCCAGATATCGTAAGGTTGAAGGGTGAACGCCAAAATCAGAGCTGACCTTCACCCCGGCCTGTTCGGCCAGCATGCCAATGATGGCCATATGGTGGATCGTATGACTGGCCAAAAACACCAGCTCACGCTCCACGCTTGTCTTCACGGTCTGATGCTCACCGGCGCTGTTATGGCGCATGCCAAGTTCATTCTCACATGGCCCTTCAAACCGACGACGAAGAGCGTCCATGGTCGTTTCCAGAGAATCCCGTGCCGCCCGCCTGTCTGTCTCGAGGGACAGGTCCCGGTTACGATTCTCGTAATCGAGCAGACTGCCAGCGCCAGCGGTGGCTGCCAGCAGCGCACTGTAGTGATCGATAATGTGCCGGACATGCTTGCCGATAACGTGTTGGTTTCTGGCACCAAAACACCGCCGATACAAATCACCCGGCATCGGGTCTAGCAGCTGGACAAGCTGACTGATCGCGTGGGTATTTTCTTCGACGATCCGGTTCAAGGCCCAGTTAATGTCTGAAACTGGCTGTTTCATCGCATCTATCCGTTTTCCGTTTTTCTTTAAGCTCTGTTAACGGCCGTGTGGACACAAGACGGACTCATGCCCACACTTGTTCGCTAATCAGGACTTGGCCTTGGCTTTATGTTCTGCTTCTCCTTCTCCTTCTCCCTCGCCCTTGGCTTCTCCTTCTCCCTCGCCCTTGGCTTTACCTTCTGCTTCTGCTTCGCCTTGGCCCTTGGCTTTACCTTCTGCTTCGCCCTCGGCTTTACCCTCGGCCTCTGCTTCGCCCGCAGCGACCATCAGATAGTTAGTGTCAAGGGTGGTTTCGGCGGCCGATACGTTGAACGCCGAAGCGCCGACGATGATGGCAAAAACCGGGCCTGTGTACGCGATACCGCGCCCGAGCTTGCCAAGCAATCGCTGTTTCTGTGTTTCTCTGGACATGATGTATCCCCTTCAGTTGTTTCACATTACCGGCGGGCGGATTGCCCGGCCTTCCTTATACCCGGAGCCAGAGATCCAGCGGATCTCAGAGGCTCCCGGATTTCTGCGGCTGCATTGTGGAACACCGCGTGTTGAGTACCGCAGCAGCGGCCTCAATATTGTTCATATCGACAAGGTACCGATCGCAGTTTTCCAACCACTCAGCGAGCCGGGTAAACCCATGGGAATCCAGCGGTCGGCCACCAGCGGAACAACACCCGGAAATGAGCTGCCTCAGCGTCTCATTGACCGGGAGTGCCCTTAAGCCGTCTTCTTCGCTGAGCTCAACCGTGCTGGGAATCAGCACCGCGGATATCGAGTAGCGGCCGCCGGTGACATCCCGGGAAGCCGGCACAAAACATCCATCGCCAGACTCCGGTGACATCTGAAGCGGCAACCCCAGCGCCGAAATCCGGTAATCAGTGCCCGAAGGCAGCAGCGCGCCGCGGCTATGGTCAGCCTTTAGATAAGCAGAAAGGGCCAGCGTCAGAGCATCCTGGACGGCTGGTTCGGCGTTGCTGACCAGAAATGCCAGCCCGGCCCGGGTCGGGGCTGCGATCAGACCGGCGTCTATGGCAATCTCTTGCGCTTCGGCAGCATGCGTCGCCAGGCAGGCCATGAGTGCTGAGGCAACGCCGGACAGGGGCAGACGCGAACGAAGCACCCTGCCATCCAGAATCAGAGTAAAACCCGGTGTATCGCGCACGATCTCCAGCCGGGGAAGCGATTCGGTCCCGGCGACACCGGCAACCGCCATGGGCTCAAGCAGGGCTTCGATCCGGCCAATCAACGGCGCGCTGTCGGTGAACAACCGCACCCGGAAACGTCCGCAGTCCAGTACTCTCGAAAACGGTGTGAATTCAGGGCTCGGCGTGGATACCGGTGCTGCCGGCTGGCTGGTGGATGCGTCGGACTGGATCAGGAATTGGTTATTCACCCAGTCGCCGAGGGTATTCCAGACGTCGTTGCGGATCGCCCAGGCGTCCGGAGCGGCCGGCATACTGCGGCTGGCCGATTCGTAAAGGGCTGCAGCAATGTCGTCCGGCCCCGCACCCTCCGTGGCCATCAGCCAGATCAGCGAGGCGGTTTCGTTCAGACCGCTCAGGTGGCCGAGGCGGGTGTCGTACACATAGACCTGGTCTTCACTGAGGGTGTCTTCTGCCATCCAGCGGTCAAGCCGTGGTTGCTGTAAGGGCCGATCAGACAATGCCTGGGCCACCACCCAGTCGGAAAGTCGTGGCAGCGCCATGAAAGGCAGATACGTTGCCGGGTCTGCGCCGGGAACCAGGTTCTTGAAGCCGCCACTGCGAGCCATTTCATCCTGGGTTTCCCGGACCAGCTGCTCAACCACAGAGCCGGTTTCCACATTGGCAGGCTTGCTGTTGAGGCCCACCATTTCAACCATGTCGGCAACCAGTGAGCCCTTGATGCCCTCCTCAATGTCGCCGCCGCTCTCCGGCCCGGCACACACCTCCAGGGAGGGGCTCAGGTTGCACTCCAGCACCCAGGGTTTAAGCTTTTCATCCACCAGGCAGTCAATACCCATCAGTTCGTAACAGCCCCGGGTATCCGCACCCACCACCCTGGAGCGTTCACGCATGGGTTCCAGGGCTGCCAGACAGGTCAGGGCCACCAGGTCCTCAATTTTGGCAAACAGGGCCTTGTCATCATGGCCCTGCTCCCGGAGCCAGGCCCGGTAACGGTCAAAGTCCACGAACTCCACCGGCACCTCGGCATCCAGATTAAGGGCGTTTACATCCGGATTGGTCAGATAACTGTAGGGATTGTTTGCGTTTTCTTCATCGTAGGGTGCGGAAGCCAGCTTGGCAAAACCCTGCCGGTAGAGATACACCCGAAAGGGCGATACCGAGGACACCAGAACATAAAGGCGGAGAACATACTTCCGGTCATGCATAGTGTGGGGGTTCTCGAGGTACTCCTGAACCATCCATGAGGATTCCAGGGGCACATCGGCCGGGTCCTCAACCAGCTGGATACCCTTGCCGCGCGCAGCGTTCTTCGGCTTCAGAATCCAGCGTTTACCCGGATTGTCCAGCGCTGCCTGCTGGAACGCGTGGTAATCTTCCGGCATAGAGAAGACTCTTGGCACAAACGCGAGGCGATCCGTCAGGTGTCCGCTACCTTTGTCCTGTCGTTCAACCCGCTCGCGCAGGTCCATCAGGCTGCGGTAAAGGCGGCTCTTCACCGTGAGCGCATTGTTGCCCGGAATGTGATTGATCTTCCGTTCCGGTCCGACCTCGCTGAAGTAGTTCTGATCCGGCATGCCGGTATACCAGCAGGCGTCCCACTTCTCAGCACTCTCTGCCTTCTGCCACAGGGATTTGTCCAGCGATTGCTCAAAGAACCTGTCCTGCTCGTAGGACCTGTTGCCACCCATCCAGTAGTACCGAGTCATTGTGCCGCGCTCTCCGTTCCGATTGGCCACTGCCCCGACGCTTCGCAAGCAAGACAGTGATTTATTGGCGTTTCGGGGATAGAGACACATGAGAGTTGCAACTGTTACACCACGAGCTGAATGTTTTCCGGCGGTTCAGAACCCCCTTCTTGAAAGCTGGCTGCCGGAGAATGTGGCAAGGCTGCAATTAGGTGTCTGTAACAAAGCGGGTAACTGGCGTGTCTTTCCAGTATTAAAAAACGCTTTTGCCAATCAGGGCTGCATTTATGGTTTTTCGACACGCCTTCCTTTTCCTCACACCGGATTTACTCATAGCACTTGTTGGCATCACTGCACGATGATTGCGCGCCCGAAGAATGTGGTCTTGCACGCGCTGACTTCTGGCAATAGGCGTTCAACACCCACGGGCAGTGAGGTCGCTTGATGACACTGAGAATCGCAGTTGTCATTGTGATTCTGGCCACACTGGCAGGGGCCTGGTGGCTATTGCAGATGCTCGGGATGCCTCCGGACCTGTCACCGGCCGCGCTGTCCGAATGGCTCAAGAGTCAAGGTGCCGTCGGGCCGCTTTTGCTCATCCTGCTAATGGTGATCTCGGTGGTATTGGGTCCCATTCCCACGCTCCCTGTGAGCGCAATTGCCGGCCTCGCCTTTGGCATTCTCGCAGGGACCGCTATCGCCGCAACTGGCGCGCTTATTGGAGCAATGGCAGCATTCTGGATCGCACGCTTCCTCGGACGTGAGATGATCTGTCAGCATTTCCCTAATTACCCGGTATTGGCAAGGAATGGCTCACAACGCTTTCTGACCATTGCAATCCTGCTGACCCGGCTGATACCTGTTTTCTCATTTGCATTGATCAGTTACGGAGCGGGAGTCACTGCGATACGGGCCTGGCGCTTTGCCGTTGCGACATTAATCGGGATGCTGCCAATGACGATGGTTTTCGCCGGTCTGGGAAATACCTTCGAGCTGAACCCGGCCCTGACTGTGGTAGCAGGGCTGGCCGTCCTGGCCGTTATGATATGGTTGCCCTGGTCCATCAGCCGTCATCCAAACTCCAGACTGGCCCATTGGCTGAAACTTCACTAACAACTAAAAAAAGGGACTGCCTATGCGTCGCCCGACAAAGGCGGATCTGATGCCATGGCTGGCCCGCGCACTTTCCAGTAATTGGACTCACATCCTCCGACGGTGCATTTACAGCGTACAAGCCAGGGTGCGAGGCGAGACCGACCTTGTTCTGGTTTTCGTGAACCCCCGGGATCCATTCGGGTTACCCCTGCTGCAAGCACTTACCCAGTTACAGAAGCGCTTCATGGTGCGCTTCCAGCTCCAC